>Ga0163215_100248_pt1 | contig 124604 bp, 113 predicted proteins | sample SynspAceP_FD_185934 | JGI IMG/M metagenome (GOLD analysis project Ga0163215, IMG submission 185934) | Saline lake microbial communities from Ace Lake in Antarctica - Synechococcus sp. Ace-P (Hybrid Assembly) | ecosystem: Environmental > Aquatic > Non-marine Saline and Alkaline > Saline | place...
GTGGCTTGAGGCATTTTATGTCTCGCTGAAAGATCGGATTAGACACCCATATTCTTACAGCAAAACAATGACTTAGGATACTCCCGCCAGCCTACAAAGCTGCCTGCGGTGAATAAATCGGGCTAGGTCGTCGGTTTCAGTGTTTCTTGAAATTTGCAGTTTGTCCGAGGGCAGATTCGACGCCCCCCAAAGCTCTTCTTTGGTAGAAGTCAACGCATCGGACAACACCCTTGTTCTCTCAGCTCCGACTGTAGTTTCCGGGCGGTATAAACTTTGAACGACTTTGCCGGAACTCAACTCCACTACGGAACTATGGCCGGAATAAGGGACATCAAGATAGCAGAAGTTGCTCCCCGAAACTAAGTCGATGTTATCCTTCGGCGATACCATGTCGTCAACTGAGCCGAGCAACTGGATGGTAAACGGAAGCGACAGTCCACCACTTAGCGCATTGTTTGACGCCAATATCCAACGAATTCGCAACCAAGTCATAAATGGTGACCCACGGCGAATTGTCATGATCAAAAATTGTTTTTTGCGCACCCACCCTATGATACTCGCAACGGTGGTTCCCAGATTCCAACTTACCTGATCTTTGAGGCTCAAATGATGACCAGCACTCCAGCCTCGATTCATTCCTGCTAGAAGGATCAGGCGATCAATCTTGTCCACCCATTGAACTGCGGCGGCGTCTTTCGGATTTGCGGTACCCTCTACGGCAAGCAAAACAACGCATCTGGCTATCAGTCCACCAATACTATGACCTATGAACACAATGGACGCATAGCCGGCTCCACCATCCGACCAAATTTCATTGATAATTAAAAGTTGTTGCTCCGATATGGCCTTTGGATCAGCAAATGAGGTTGCCTGGCATGGCAATTGGGGTACGTACTGATCGCCATCAGGGAAAAGGGCTTTGGCGAGCTTGCAGACATCTTCCATTTGCTTTGGGCCCGCTCTGAACGCGTGAAAAACCACGATCAGCTGCTTTGAAGAGCCGTTCTTTCTGAAATATTGGCTCCACTCTTTCGAAACTGTCATTTCAATACCTCTCCCATTGGAAGTAAAGCTTCTCAGCTAATATCTTTCATGAATTTCGTTGGATCTGAGTCTGCTGCCCTGCGCTTTTCTTTTATGAGCTCTTGGCGAAACATCTCCAAACGCTCTTCTTGCTCGTCAGAGAGAAGCGTGTCATCGATTTTTTCGTCGTAGATATTGAGTTGCTTCTTGAGCGCCTCAGGTTGTATCGTTGCTACATTAATGAAGCCATTGGCCAATGCTTGAAGCAATATCTCTGAGCTTTGGTCTTTGTTAGAGTGTCTAAGCAATTCGACACGCACTCGCCAATACGCATCGTAAAAAACGCTTGCCATGCGACCCGGCTGAACGAAAGCGACGATCCCAACAATAACGGTTGACAATATTCCTAAGAATTTTGGGCTTAGTACAAACATTTCATTCTGAAAATCTGCCGCGATAAGTGCGCCCAACAAAACCCCTAAAATACCAAGGGCAAAGTGTATCGTCAGCAAAATATGGTAGTATCGATTCCACCACTTCATCAAGTATCGCGCTGCATCTATCGTTGTCTCATGTGTCAAAATCAGGCCCCCAAAATCACGCAAATAAAATAACATTGATTTATTTAGTAAATTTTGTCAAACAACGATTCTATTAGTATTGAGGAAGAAGTTCTAGATGTTTCACCTTTTCGTTTACGGGCATTGGTGCGCGAAAACGAATGAACACAAAGTCAGCGTTACTGTCCTTTATGCATTCTGCAGCGAACAACCGCTCTTCGCCCGATAACCATATTCAAGCGAAGCACTGAAAAATCCTCAGAGCAATCATCCGTTCTTCATCAACGAACAGGCCCCTTCCCCTATCCGACCAGTTCGAACCAGCCGTCCTCGCTCATGGTGCGGACGCCAAGCGCTTCAGCCTTGGTGAGTTTCGAGCCCGCGCCGGGGCCGGCGACCAGTATATCGGTCTTTTTCGACACCGATCCGGCCACCTTGGCGCCCAGCCGTTCGGCCATGGCCTTGGCCTCGTCGCGGGTCATCTTTTCGAGCGATCCGGTGAACACCACCGTGAGACCGGCGACGGGGGAATCCTGCGTCGGTTTCTCGGCCTCAAGAATGGTCAGTTGCTCGACCAGTTTTTCGACCATCTCGATATTGTGCGGTTCGCCGAAGAAGCGGCCGATGGCCTCCACCACCGCCGGGCCGATATCGTCGAGCGCGTCCATTTCCTCGATCGCAGCCTTGTCGCCGCCGGCAATCGCCCGTGCCGCCTCGTGCACCGAGGCCCAGTCGCCATAGGCGCGCGCCAGCGTCTTGGCGGTCTGCTCGCCAACATGGCGGATGCCGAGGCCGAAGATCAGCCGGTCGAGCGCTATCTCGCGCCGCGCCTCGATGGCGTCGAAGAGTTTTTGCGCCGAGGTGTCGCCATACCCATCGCGGTTTTTCAGCCGCTGCAAGCCGTTGGCCTCGTCGCGCGCCTTCAGCGTGAAAATGTCGGCCGGCTGGTTGATCGGCAGCGTCTTGTCGCCGTAGAAGAATTCGATCTGTTTTTCGCCCAGCCCGTCGATATCAAACGCCTTGCGCGAGACAAAATGCTTCAGGTGCTCCTTGCGCTGGAACGGACAGGCGAACTCGCCCGAACAGCGGCGGATGACGCCTTCGACCCCGCCCGCGGTTTCCTCGCGGATCACCGGGGTCTTCAGCTCGCAGGGACAGATTTTCGGGAATTCGAACGCCACCGCATCCTCGGGCGAGGACACGACGCCGAGCACCTGCGGAATGACGTCGCCGGCGCGCTGGATCTGCACCGTGTCGCCGATCCTGACGCCGAGTCGTTCGATTTCCTCGGCGTTGTGCAGCGTCGCATTGGTCACCACCACGCCGCCGACGGTGATCGGCTCGAGCCGCGCCACCGGGGTCAGCGCGCCGGTGCGGCCGATCTGGATGTCGATGGCAGTCAGCTTCGTCGTTGCCTTTTCCGCCGGGAACTTGTGGGCGATGGCCCAGCGCGGGCTGCGCGAGCGGAAGCCCAGCCGCGCCTGCAGATCAAGCCGGTCGACCTTGTAGACAACGCCGTCGATGTCATAGGGCAGATCGGCGCGGGCCAGCCCGATCTCGTTGTAATGCGCAATCAGCGCCTCGATGCTTTCGAGCCGTTTGGTCAGCGGATTGACCGGAAAGCCCCAGGCAGAAAACATTTCGATCATGCCGTGCTGGGTGTCGGCCGGCATCTCCGACATCTCACCCCAGGCATAGGCGAAGAATTTGAGCTTGCGCTTGGCCGTCACCGAGGCGTCGAGCTGGCGCAATGATCCGGCAGCGGTGTTGCGCGGATTGACATAGGTCTGCTTGCCCTCGGCAGCCATGCGTTCGTTGAGCGCCAGGAAATCCGCTTTGGCCATGTAGACTTCGCCGCGCACCTCCACCACCGACGGCGCACCCGCAGGCAGCGTGTTGGGGATCTCCGAGATGGTGTTGATATTGGCGGTGACGTTTTCGCCGGTGGTACCGTCGCCACGGGTGGCAGCCGACACCAGCTTGCCGCCCTCATAGCGGATCGACATCGACAGCCCGTCGATCTTCGGCTCAGCGGTCAGCGCAATCGTGTTGTCAGGCAATTGGCCCAGGAACCGGTAGATCGAATTGACGAAGTCGCGCACGTCCTCGTCGTTGAACGCATTGTCGAGCGACAGCATCGGCACTTTGTGGGTGATTTTGCCAAAGCCTTCAGCGACAACACTGGAGCCGACCTTGAGGCTGGGGCTGTCGGCACGCACCAGCGTTGGGAATTCCGCCTCGATTGCCTCGTTGCGCTGTTTGAGCGCATCATAGGCCGCGTCCGAAATGATCGGCGCATCATGGCCATGATAGGCCACGTCGTGACGGCCAAGCTCCAGGGCCAGCCGCGCAAGTTCGGCTTTGGCCTCTGCTTCGCTCAACGTCTCGACGGGCTTGGTCTCTTGGGTCATCTCAGGCACTCCGGAATCGAAGTTGTTTTAGCGCATGTGGCGCGAATGAAAAGACGATTGCGGGCGCGCCGACGATCAATCAGCAGTTAAGACTTGGCGCGTAGACTATCAGAGAGCAGCAATTTTCATTGTGCGATGAAGGAACAGCGGGCAAATGATCGTCAGCGCAAATCTTGTCACCATCCAGAACACAAGCGTGGAGCGGCCTGCCCCGGCCCGCGCGGCGGCTGACGTGCCGGTGCAGGACGAGGCTTCCGACGCGCTGGCGAGATTGGACAATTTCGTCGAATCGGCAGCACTCAGCCGCAAGGCCTTCGCCGAAGACCGTCTCGAACATCTCAAGGAACAGATGAACACGCTGGCGCTGTTCAACCTCGCGCCGGGCTTCCTGGTGGGCCACACTGCGCGGATGGCCAAAGAGCTTGAATCAGCGGCCACCGACTTTGCATCCGCGTTCAAGACACTCGCAGGGCTGGAACAGCCCACCAATATGGAGCAAGCTACCGACGGTACCGTGCCCAGGGCCTATCTCGACGTCCTGGCCGATGACGCTCCCGTCAACGCAAGACTGAACACGGAAGACGCGGACACCGCGGCCAGCTTCATGAACACCGCCTACCAGCTCAGAAGCGTCGTTGAAATGATGTCAGACGAGTCACGCGACAGCGCCAGTGTGCGCTGGAGCGCCGACAGTGCGCGGGACGCAACCTCCCGCGTCACCAACATCATGGTTCGTCTTGAAGGCCCGTCAGTATTCAACAAGGTCTATTGGTAGGCCGGTTCAGACGCGGCACCACCCCCCCGGCACGACGTGCTCAGTCCGCCACATCCAGCAGCCGTGAAGCCGCAGCGCGCGCCTCGTCGGTGACATGCTCACCAGCCAGCATCCGGGCAATTTCCTCGCGCCGCGCATCTGCGCCCATGGTGCTCACCCGCGTCGACACGGTTGTCGAACCTGCTTCCGAAGGCCCCTTGGCGATCAGCAGATGCGTGGCCGCCCTTGCGGCGACCTGCGGAGCATGGGTGACTGATAACACCTGCACACCGGACGCGAGCCGTTTCAGCCGCTTGCCGATGGCATCGGCCACAGCGCCGCCCACACCGGTGTCGATCTCGTCAAACACCAGCGTCGGCGCAGAGCCGCGATCTGCCAGCGCCACCTTCAGCGCCAGCAGGAAGCGCGAGAGTTCGCCGCCCGAAGCGACCTTCATGATCGGACCCGGCCGCGATCCCGGGTTGGTGCGCACATTAAAGGCGATGGCGTCGATACCGGACGGTCCGGCGTGCTCAATATCGCTTGTGATCTCGACGAGAAATTCCGCCCGCTCCAGCTTCAGCGCCGGCAGTTCGGCCATCACCGCCGCAGCGAGGCCCTCTCCGGTCTTGTGGCGCCGTTCGGAGAGCTGTTGGGCCGCATGCAGGAATGCGGCCCTGGCTTCGCGAACCCGCATCTCCATGGCTTCCAGCCGCTCTTCACCGGCATCAAGATCCGACAGATCGGCAACCATCCGGGCAGCAAGCTCGGGCAATGCCTCGACCGGTACGTTGTATTTGCGCGCCGCACCCCTCAGTGCAAACAGACGTTCCTCGGTTTCTTCCAGATCCCTCGGATTGAAATCCGCCATTCTGAGCGCAGTCTCCACCGCAGTCTGCGCGTCAGCCAGCGCATTGAGCGCCGCATCAAGGGCTGCCACCGTGTCGTTGAGCAGTTCCGGTGCTTCCTGCGCCTTGCGCTCAAGCCGCCGCACCAATCCGCTGATCACCGGCATGGGCGAGCCCTGCCCGTTGAGCACCTCATTGGCCTCGTTGATGTCGCTGGCCATCTTCTCGGATTTCATCATCAGCGAACGCCGCACCGCAAGCTCTTCTTCTTCGCCATCGACCGGGTGAAGCTTCTCGAGTTCGTCAACAGAATTGCGCAGCCAATCAGCCTCGCGCCGTGCTGCCTCGACCTTGGCCCGGTGCGCTTTCAGCGCCCGCTCCGCTCCGCGCCAGCCTTCGTGCAGACGCCCGACATCCGCCGCCCGTTCAGACAGATCGCCAAACACATCAAGCAGCGCCCGGTGCGCGTCAGTGTCGATCAACGCCCGGTTATCGTGCTGACCGTGGATTTCAACCAGCAGCGAACCGGCCTCGCGCATCAGCGCCACGCTCGCCGGCTGGTCATTGATGAACACCCGCGACCGGCCGTCGGCCGATTGCACCCGGCGGAACACCAGATCACCGTCATCATCAATGTCATTGGCGCGCAACAGCAGGCGCGCCGGATGATCAGTGCCAACATCAAAAACGGCTGTCACCTGCCCCTTGTCGGCCCCATGGCGCACAAGGCCACCATCGCCGCGGCCGCCAAGCGCCAGCGAGAGACTGTCGAGAAGGATGGATTTACCGGCGCCGGTTTCGCCGGTGAGAACCGACAGACCTGCGTCAAACTCGAGATCAAGCTTCTCGATCAGAACTATATCGCGGATCGACAGCTGGACAAGCATTTCAGTCCGTTTCAGGAGCCGACGAGGGCGGCCCCGGCACGCGAAATCCAGGAACCCTTGTTCTCGCGCGGCTCAAGGCCACGGGTCTTCAGGAGTTTGTAGGAGTCTGCATACCACTGGCTGTCGGGATAATTGTGCCCGAGCACGGCCGCCGCCGTCTGTGCTTCGCTTTCCAGTCCCATAGCGTAATAGGTCTCGACAAGGCGCGCCAGCCCCTCTTCAACCTGACGGGTGTTTGGATACTGCTCGACCACCAGGCGATACCGGTTGGCCGCGGCCACATATTCCTTGCGCTCCTGATAGTAGCGCCCGATCTGCATTTCCTTGCCGGCCAACTGGTCGCGCGCATAGCGCAGCTTCGCCTGGCTATCCTCGACATATTCTGAATCGGGATAGCGCTCGACCACTTCCGTGAAGGCGGCGATGGCGCGTGAGGAGGTGCGCTGATCCCGAGTCACCTCGGGAATCTGCCGGTAATAGGCAAGCCCGACGATATATTGCGCGTAAGCTGCATCTTCATCGTTCGGATAGAGGCTGAGATAGCGTGAAGCGGTGTTGATCGCCTCTGAATAGTTGTTCTGGCGATAATTGGTGAAGGCGCTCATTACCATCGCCTTGCGGGCGAATTCGGAATAGGGGTGCTGCTTGTCGACTGCGTCGAACTTCCGCCCGGCCTCTGTCAGCTGACCTGCCTGCAGGTTTGCAAGTCCCTGATTGTAGAGCACATCAGCCGGTTCGACGGACTGCGCATAGTTGGAGATGTCGATGTCGGGATCGGATTGACAACCGCTGACAACTGACGCCACGCCAGCCAACCCGGCGACAATGAGCGCAACTCGAAACGCGCGCCCGCGCCCACCTTTGACCGAAGTATCCATCCTGCAAACCTCTCAACAGCTGCGAAAACAAATGTGTCGCAGAACCAGACCAGCGTTTCTATCCGGAAATGACCGAACTTCGCAACGTCATGAAGACGCTTTGCCGCAATTTTGTGGCAATGATCCTCTTCAATATCACGAGTTTAGAGCCGTTCACCTTGAAATGGAATCGTTTGAGCGCCGGGATTTCGTGATTTGGCAAGGAGCAGACGGCGACACGGCGCGAGCGCCGTTAGGAGGGTGCGACGTAGTCCAGAGCGCGAAAGAACAAGCTCACACGATTACCGGATTGCCCCACAGCCTCGCTTGGATGTCTTTCCCACGCCAGCGTCGTCAAAATCCTCGCACGATGCGCTGCATCGTGGCTGCGGTGTTTCCTAGCTGACGCGAAAAATCCATTCCATCAAACCGTTCCCATTTAAAGATGAACGGCTCTAGCGTCTGATGGTGACAGGAAAGTCGCCTTTGGTCCGTCAAAGCGCCCAGGGTGCGAACACTGCAGCGTTGACGGCCACCAGTTCGCCATGACGAACCGTGTTCCGGCGAGCAGGTGCTTCAACCACTTCATAAGCCGACTGGTCGGCCAGCAATGCCCTCAGCGCCAGTGCGTTGAGCTTGTGGCCACCGCGATAGCTGCGATAGCAACCGATGAACTGTGCACCGGCCAGCGCCAGATCGCCCACCGCATCAAGCGTCTTGTGACGGGCGAACTCGTCGCGATAGCGAAGTCCTTCGACATTGATGACCTTGTCGTCATCACCGATCACCACGGAATTCTCAAGCGACGAGCCCAGCGCATGGCCAGAAGCCCAGAGCCGCTCAACATCACGCATGAAGCCAAAGGTCCGTGCGCGGGCGATTTCGCGGCGGAACGTGTCAGCAGTGACCTCACCCTTCCACGACTGACGACCAATCAATGGTGTATCGAAATCGATATCAATTTCGAAACGGGTGCCGTTGTGCTGGCTGAATTCGGCCCAGGAGCCGCCCATTTCAATACGCACCGGCTTGATGACGCGAATATAGCGGCGCTTGACGGAATGATTGACAAGGCCAGCGGTATCGAGTGCTTCGATGAACACGGAGGCACTGCCATCCATGATCGGCACTTCGCTGCCGTCAAGTTCAATGCTGATATTGTCAACTCCCAGCGCATAAAGCGCGGCCATCAGATGCTCAACCGTCGCTATCGAGCGGTCGGGAGCTTTGCCCAGAAGCGTGCACAGATCGGTCGAGCCAACCTGCGAAGACACCGCGCGAACGCTGACGACGTCGCCGGACGGAAGCTGGCGGTTGAAAACGACACCACTGTCGGGATCTGCTGGATGGAAGGAGATTGAGACGTTTTCGCCGGAATGGACGCCGATACCGGAAAGCGAAATCGACCTCGAAATCGTGGTCTGAAGACCTACTACATCACTGCTCATATGGCTCGCCGTTTCCCGCAATATCTGGCATGGTCAATTAAGACCATGATGTCCCCAATCGTCAGGATAAGTCCCGAGCCTCCCCAGCGCGGTTGACTACCCCAGCCCCTTGTTGTTGCGGAGCAAGATACGGCGATGAACCCGAGTTTCCAAATCACGCTTTTTTTCCATCTGTTACGAAGTCGTAACACCGAGAAGAATTCAAAACCTCACGCTAAACAAAGAGTTAAAAAAACATGGCGGCCAGATGGCCGCCATGCATGTCCTGGTTAACAGCCCGTTAACAGCTCACTTGGCTTGACGGCGAAGAAACGCCGGGATTTCCAGCTGTTCATCTTCCTGGGCGGAACGCGTCTGCGGCGTCATTCTGCCCTGATCGTCGAGCTGGCCGCGGCGCGGCGCGTACACACTCGCCTCTGGCGACAGTGGACGGCGAACCTGCGGAGCCAGGCCGGCTGGAGCGGCCTGAGCCGCTTCTTCCTCTTCGCGGCGGCCGAGCGAGCTCGAAATCCGCTTGAGCAAACCCATTGGTCCGCGTTCATCGGCATGACCTTGTGGTGCTGCGCGATGCTCCATTTCAGCCTTGACCACCGGAGGAAAATCCTCAACGCGGGGCATCCGGGTCGACTGCGGCTCCATACGCATTTCCGGCGCAGCCTGCATCGGTTGTGCGGCGGGTTGCTGCGGAGCAGTCATGGCCGGGCGCTGCGGCGCGGCCATGGCTGGCTGCTGTGGCGCTACGGCCGCAGGCTGCGGTGCACCGGAATCAGCCAGTCCTGCAAAAAGCCGGCTGTTGGGCTGGAACCCGGGCTGCGCGACAGGAGCAGGCTTGGCTGCCTGACTCTGCGCTGCCATCTCGATCTGGCTGGCAATGTCGAGTTCCCGCTCCAGATCAGCTTCAGCCGACAGGATGGTGTCAGCCACCGGATCCCCGGATGTCGCGGTTGCTGATTGTGCAGCAGGTGTTGCCGGACGAGCCGCCTGTGGCTGTGCGCTGGCGGCTGGACGAGCAACCGGACGCGATGGCGAAAGAACCGGACGCTGTTCGGCGCCTTCGACCCGGTCAATGCCGGTAGCAACGACCGAAACCCGGATGAGACCTTCAAGAGCCTCGTCAAAGGTTGCGCCCAGAATGATGTTGGCGTCGGCGTCAACCTCTTCGCGTATGCGGGTCGCGGCTTCGTCGACCTCGAACAGCGTCATATCGCGGCCGCCGGTGATAGAGATCAGCAGGCCTTGCGCACCCTTCATCGTGGTCTCGTCGAGCAGCGGATTGGCGATCGCAGCTTCTGCAGCAGCCATTGCGCGGCCTTCGCCCGAAGCCTCGCCGGTGCCCATCATGGCGCGGCCCATTTCGCGCATCACCGAACGGACGTCGGCGAAGTCGAGGTTGATCAGGCCTTCCTTGACCATCAGATCGGTGATGCAGGCAACGCCCGAATAGAGCACCTGGTCGGCCATCGCGAAAGCGTCGGCGAAGGTGGTCTTGTCATTGGCGATGCGGAAAAGGTTCTGGTTCGGGATCACGATCAGCGTATCGACGCATTTCTGCAATTCCTCGATACCGGCTTCGGCAAGCCGCATACGCCGCTGACCTTCGAAATGGAACGGTTTGGTGACCACGCCGACGGTCAGGATGCCCTTGTCGCGGGCAGCCTGCGCAACAACGGGAGCTGCTCCGGTGCCGGTTCCTCCGCCCATGCCTGCAGTGACGAAGCACATATGGGTGCCATTGAGATGATCAATCAGCTCATCGATGCATTCTTCCGCTGCCGCGCGGCCGACTTCCGGCTGCGAACCCGCGCCGAGACCTTCGGTCACTGCAACACCAAGCTGGACCAACCGGTCAGCCTTGGACATCGTCAGAGCCTGGGCATCCGTATTGGCGACGACGAAATCGACGCCCTGAAGCCCTGCATTGATCATGTTGTTGACAGCGTTTCCGCCGCCGCCACCGACTCCGAATACCGTGATGCGGGGCTTCAGCTCGGTGATGTCCGGCTTCTGCAAATTAATGGTCATGACACCCGTTCCTTCCTTTGGCATGGCCGCACCGCCGCGTCGGCCAATTCTGTGAATTCAAAAACTCTCTTTAAGCCACTGCCCCATACGGGACAGACGGCCGCCTGCGCCGGCCATGGCGGCAAAGCCGCCCTCGCCCGCGCCATGTGATTCAAGATGGGCGACCTGGGGATAGATCATCAGGCCCACCGCAGTTGAAAATGTCGGCCCCTTCGCCGCAGCAGGAAGCCCGGAGACCCCCAGCGGCCGGCCGATGCGCACGTTGCGCGCCAGTATCCGCCGGGCAGATTCGGACAGCCCGGTCATCTGGCTGGCACCGCCGGTCAGCACGACACGCTTGCCGACAAGCGAGCCGTAGCCCGACTGCTGAATACGGTCGCGCAGCATTTCCAGTGTTTCCTCGACCCGGGCCCGCACGATGCGCGACACAAGTCCGCGCGGCACATGGGTCGGCAGATCGCGCTCATCCTCGCCAAATGGCGGGATCGAAATCACGTCACGGTCTTCGCCCGCCTGTGGCAGCGCGGAACCGTGGACAACCTTGATGCGTTCTGCATCGTCAAGCCGCGTCGACAACCCGCGCGCCAGATCCATGGTCACATGATGGCCACCAAGTGCAATCGCATCGGCGTAGACCAGCTTGCCTTCCGAAAACACCGAGATTGTGGTGGTGCCGCCGCCCATATCGATGGCAGCACATCCCATTTCAGCTTCATCGGAGACCAATGCCGCAAGCCCGGACGCATAAGGTGTCGCCACCATCGCCTCGACAGTAAGATGGGCCCGGTTTATCGACAGCTCGAGATTTTTCAGCGGAGCCCGGTCAGCCGTCAGCACATGCATGTCTACGCCGAGCAGGTCGCCATACATGCCAGCCGGATCGCGGATACCGCGCTCACCGTCAAGCGTGTAGCTTGAGGGCAGCGAATGCAGGATGGCGCGCTCGTTGAGCTGGCTTTGCCGTGTGGCGGCATTGACCACCTTGGCCAGATCGCCCGAAGCAATCTCATGGCCGCCAAGGTTGACGGATGCAGAATGGGTTTCGCTCTTCAGCCGTCCGGCCGTGACATTGACGATCAGGCTTTCGACCGTCACGCCTGCCATCCGTTCGGCGGCGTCGACTGCGAGCCGCACCGAATTTTCCACCGCATCCATATCGGAGATCACACCGGCCTTGATGCCGCGCGACTTCTGATGACCGATGCCGAGAATCTCAATGCTGTGGGTTCGTCCGGACAACACTTCAGCCGCTTCCACCGGCGTCAGCCGGCCGATCATGCAGACCACTTTCGACGAGCCGATATCAAGCACCGTGACAATGCTGACACGCTTTGACGAAAGCGGCTTGAGCCGGGGCAACATTGAGGAAGGGCGGAACAAGCTCACGACTTTTTGCCCGCCTTGATCAGCTTGGCGCGGGCTTCAAGCGCCTGTGTGCGGCGCTCATACGAGGCTTCGCTCAACCGCAAGGTCACCCGGTCTTCAAGTCGCAGGTCGACAACTGTGATATCGCGCGACAGCACATCGCGGCCGGCATCAAACTCGGCAAACCGCTTCAGCGCAGCACCGACATTGTCCGCAGGCAGGCTCAGCGTGACACCATTGTCGAGCCGGAGATCCCAACGCCGGTCCGCCATACGGATCGCGGCCTTCACCCGGGCGCGCAACTCGGGATAAAACAGCAACCGTGCTTCAAGCTCATCGGCATGAATGTCAGCGCCCAGGCCGACATACAGCGGAAGCTCGTTATGACGGGCACCATTGAGCGGCGCGATCACATCACCGCGTGCATCAATCAATGACAACATGTCGCCATGCTGCCAGATGCCGACAGGTTTGCGTTCAATCAGCCGGACCGAAAGCCCGCGCGGATATATCTTCTGAACATGGGCATCGGTGACCCAGGGCAGTTCGATCAGCTTTTCACGCGCCATATGCGCATTGATCGCCACCACCGAGGTCGAGCCGTCGAGCCCAAGCTGCTGCAGGATATCGATGTCGGATGTCTCGGCATTGCCACTGACATGCACGTCCTCGAGTGCGAACCCGGCACCGGTTGTCACAGCCTGCGTGACCGAGTGGGTGTGGCCGCCCAGCGCCATGCCATAAAGGCCGGTGGCTGCAAAAAAGGCGAATGCGGCAATCGAACCGGCATGCGGACGAATGCCGACCCGGCCGGTCGCGAGCGCCATTGCGTGGCGCACCGGACGGCGCAGAAAACGCGGCAGAACAAACGCGCCGGAGAACGTTTCACGTCCCGACCCGTTGGCCGCATGAGCGGCTCTGCCCTTGTTTCCTGTTATCGACGACACGAAGCGTCCTCCACCATCCAGCTGACAAATTCTTCAAACGAATGACCCGCCTGCAGGGCCATTTCTGGCGCCAAGGATGTCGGTGTCATGCCGGGCTGGGTATTGACTTCGAGCCAGATGACCTCTCCGTCTTCGGAGAAACGGTCATCATAACGGAAATCAGACCTGCTCACGCCGCGACAGCCGATCGCTTGATGCGCCTTCAAACTCAACCTACGTATTTTTTGGTAAACAATTGGTGAAATTTCCGCGGGACATACGTGTTTGGAGCCCCCAGCGACGTATTTAGAGTCATAATCATAGAAGCTGTGTCCTTGCGGCACTATCTCGGTGACCGCCAGCGCCACATCCCCCATGATGGTGCAGGTCAGCTCCCTCCCCGCGACGTAACGTTCGACCATGACCGTATCGCCATATTTCCAGTCTTTCGAGGTGATGATCTGCGGCGGATGGGACTGCCCCTCACTGACAATGACGACGCCGAAGCTCGACCCTTCATTGACCGGCTTGACCACATAGGGCGGGGCCATCGGATGCGCCGAGGTGAAATCGTGCCGGTTCATCACCTTGGATTCCGCCACCGGAATACCGACCGCCTTGGCAACGATCTTCGACAGGCGCTTGTCCATGGCGAGCGCCGACGCCGTGACGCCCGAATGAGTGTAGGGAATTCCGAGATATTCAAGCACACCCTGAATGGTACCGTCTTCCCCGAAGGGGCCATGCAGCGCGTTGAAGCAGACATCGGGTTTCAGGTCAGACAGAACCGAAGCGATATCGGGACCGACATCGACACGGGTAACCCGGTATCCGGCACTCTCAAGCGCTTCGGCGCAAGGCTTGCCCGAAGCCAGACTGACCGGACGCTCGGAAGAGAACCCGCCCATGAGCACAGCCACATGCTTTTTCGATTTGTCAGCAGTCATCACAGTCCCTCGCATCGCAGCTCTTCGAACCCCGCACTGGAGCCCTGCACCAGGCCTTCGAAGCCTTCTCGTCCATCCTGTTTCCGGGCAGAAAATCCGGAGCATTACTCTTCAAGATACAAAATGAAGATTGCGCCAAACCGTCCCGCAAGGCAGCAAATGAGGACAGTACTTTTGAAAACATAGCGCTTGTCTTGATGCCCGCTGATTGTGGACACACTCAGGCATCAGCGTTTCACGGACAGCAGAAATATTGACGGTCATGATGTCCGTCCCGAAGATCATTGAGCCATCCGCTGTCCGGACTGCCAACGTTACAATGGAGTGCGCAAGACTTTAAAACGCATAACAACCGGCGTATCGCACTGACCACATCTCCGCAAAGGCGCTGGTAAAGTGCTTCGGCTGAATAGTCAAAACAACCAGTAAAATCAATTCTGGTGCCAAGCACAGTACGTTAACGGTTACTAATTATGCTTCCCTGGCCAACAACAGCCGGAAAGCTGTCCATGTGTGAATTCAAATTGAAGATCCGGATTTCGGATTGCCAAGCACATTCATCCATTCATCGGGAATGGGTTTCTGGGACTTCTCATCCAAGCCGCACCCGATCTCGAGCTCGCGTGGCGACACGAGGCAATCTTGAGCGTTTTCTGAAAAGCGTTGAATTGAGAGAAGTAACCACATGAAAATGGCCAACTTGCTCGCCAGGTACAAAGCAGCGACTGCCCCCGTGCGGCGGCAGGCCATGGCGGATGCCTATAGCCCGATAACCCGCGCCATCCTATTACCTCTTTGTTTCTATTACGTTTTCGTAACTTGGGGTCACTGGAAGGACGAAACCGGCCTGGCTCTGGCGATGCTTGGCTCCGTCAGCGCCATCACGGTCGCCAGCTATTATCTCATCAGGCAGCATGTGCTCGCCGGAGAGAAAGTGACCTTATACAAGCTCGAATTGTCGGGCTTACTCATAAATGCGCTTATGTATCTGAATGTTCTGGGTTACTTCATGATCCACTTCGAGCAAACGAAGCTGGTTTATTTTGCTTTGATGTCTATCGTCTTTTCAACCACAGCGGTGACGTTCCGCTCGATGCTGATCAGCATTGCTCCGTCTCTGGCGACACTCTACTGGTTCGCCTCAGGTCTCCCTGAAGCACTCTTCCAACAGTATGTCTCCATTGGCATCGCTACCGCCTTTGGTGCCTTCGCCATGGCGTCGCTTCTGCGCAAGGCTATCATTCGGCAAACGGATGCTCGCCTGCTCGCCGATGAACTGGCCGCCAAAGCCCAGCGTCTGGCCGACACCGACATGCTGACGGGTATACCGAACAGGCGTGCCATCTTTCAGAAAATCGATTACCTCGTCGAACAACGCAGACCCTTCTGGATGGGTATTTTCGACCTCGATGGCTTCAAGGCGATCAATGATGTGTATGGCCATATCATCGGCGACACTCTGCTGTGCACCGTTGTCGAGCGTGCCGCCAACCTCAACATCGAGGGCGTTACGTTTGGACGCATCGGCGGTGATGAATTCATCGCCATTCTGCCCGGGAATTTAAATGAAGAGAAAATTGCGCATCTTGGCAACAGTACCATCAACGCGGTCAGCCTTCCCTACTCTATCGAGCTCCTGGATCTGACCGTCGGCGCTTCAGCCGGGTTTTCCCATTTCCCAAGCATGGGTTCTTCACGTGCCCAGCTCTACGAAAAGGCCGATTTTGCACTCTACAAGGCCAAGACTCATCATCGCGGCCAATGCGTCCTGTTTGACACTGCTGAAGACGAGGAAATGAAACAAGCCATCGAAATCGAGCGCGAATTACGCGAAGGCGATCTTGAGAACGAGCTGTTTCTTCTGTTTCAGCCGCAATACTCGCCCGGACTGCAACGTGTGGTCGGCTTCGAAGCCCTTGCGCGCTGGCAAAGCCCGAAACTCGGTCTCGTTCGCCCGGACCTGTTCATCCGTGCGGCGGAACGGTCCGGCCACATCCGCAAAGTCACCGACATCCTGTTCCGGAAAGGCATCGCGACACTGGTCGAGTGGCCCAAGGACATCAGCCTATCCTTCAACCTTTCAGCCCATGATATATCGGATAGGTTCTTCATCCTGTCCCTGCTGGGACAGATCATGCGATCCGGCATTTCACCAAGCCGTATCGAATTCGAGATTACCGAAACAGCGGTGATGGCGGACATTGAAACCTCAAGGACTATGCTTGCTGCATTACGGGGCAGCGGGTGCAAAGTCGCCCTGGACGATTTCGGATCCGGATACTCAAGCTTCGAGTATCTCGATCAGCTACCGCTCGACAAGGTCAAGATCGACAGGAGTTTCATCCGCAAGGTTTCCCACAGCTCGACATCGCGGGAAATTGTTGCCGGCATTATCGGGCTGTGCAGCAAGCTGGATTTGCGTTGCGTCCTGGAAGGCGTCGAAACCGAAGGCGAGATGGATATCCTGGCCAAGCTTCACCCCGACCTGATCCAGGGGTATCTGTACGGCAGGCCGATGCCCGCTGAAGACGCCATGCAAAGGATCCGGGATCAGGACAAACCCGCCAACGGCGAGCAGGGCGAGCACACCCAGTCAGCGTGAAACTCATGTCTTCAGCCGCCTCTTTCTGCAAAGCATAGGCAAGGCAGGCACGGCGGCCGCAAAGGCTTGGGGGGCCAAACCCAACAAAAAACGACCTGCAGCCAGTTCACCTCACCCCAAACAATATCTTGTCGGATTTTTCGTTCGTTCAGGCAGCAGCGTGTGTTGCGACATCCTTATGGACATCACCACCGGCCTCATAGCAAGGCACGATCCGGTTGCGCCCACCCGACTTGGCAGAATAGAGCGCCTTGTCTGCCCGTGAGAAGACTTCGCCAAATTGTTCATGCGGCAATGCCCGCGCCAGACCACCCGACACAGTGACGGAAAACCCGTCGCCTTCTGTTTCAATCCGCATCCCGGCTATTCGGCGCCGGGCGGTCTCGCCAAGCGCGGCGAATTCGCCAAAGGGCATGTCGTAACTGAAGATGGCAAACTCCTCCCCACCAATCCGGGCGCATGTGCACCGCTCGGAAAACACCTCTGCAAGCATTTTGGCGACCCTGACAATCACCTCATCACCAAGCAGGTGCCCGTAAGTGTCATTGACCGACTTGAACCGGTCCAGATCAAAGACCAGCATCGCCTTCTCCCGGTCACACCGGTCGAACTGATCCAGAAAAGCCCGGCGGTTCGCCAGTCCGGACAGCATATCGGTGCGGCTCAGCTTCTCGAACTCCGCGCGCGACACGCCCAGATCATGGATTGCAAACCCGACCGCCACGTATGCGGACACAGCAACAATGAAAGTGATCGGCGGTGTAAGAACCGTCGCAATGATCAGCGCCGAACCGAGCCCATAAGGCAGCAGACCAAATCCATAAAGCAGAAAATGCGCGACAAGATTGAGCCCATAGGCCAGCAGGGACACCTTGCTCCCTACCCAGACCGCCTTGCGGCAGACATCACTGTAGGAGGCAAATTCTCCAAACAACAGCTGATTGACAATCCATTCGCGGATTATGCGCACCATGAAATCACTCCTGCGATACCGGGCGATTCTTAGGGGTGGCGTGTTAAGAATTTGTTTCCAGGTTGCGCTTTCGCAAATTTGGTGCGGCACCTTGAAACAGGACAATCAGCCTGTTCATCAAATGAAATTCCGGCAGATGAACAGGTTTTCAACCTTTTGGTCAGCAACGGCCAAGGCACTGGAAATCGAGACCTGTCATCCTCGCGGCTGGCGCTCTCCATCTTGTGCTCTGGCCCAGATCCATGTCACCTGAACCAACCACCTTCCCGCGGAGCCAACGATGAGACCTGCCCCATGAAATCAGAATGGAAAAGCACTCCGTCGGGAAAACTGCGTGGCAAGGGTCTGGGGCTGCCGTTTGAGGGCGTCAGCGGACCATTCAACGCCATCACCGATGTGCCGGGTGTGACTGTCGGCTATGCGACGATCATTGAAGGTGACGGTGTGCTCAAACAGGGCGTTGGCCCGGTGCGAACCGGTGTCACCGCCATCGTCCCGCGTCCGCTTGAACAGATCGATCAGCCGCTGTTCGCCGGATTTTTCAGCCTCAATGGCAATGGCGAGTTGAGCGGCACCCACTATATCGAGGAGACCGGCAAGATGGCGCTGCCGATCACCATCACCAACACCCATTCCTGCGGCATCGCCCGCGACGCGACGATCCGCTGGGCGGTCGATTATCTGGCCGAGCGTTACCATGATGATTTCGCGCTGCCGGTAGCCGCCGAGACCTATGACGGCTTCCTCAACGACATCAACGGTTTCCATGTCGAGGCCCGGCACGTGATCGAAGCGATTGACGCGGCCCATGGCGGCCCCATCGAGGAAGGCAGCATCGGCGGCGGCACCGGGATGAAATGCTTCGGCTTCAAGGCCGGCTCCGGCACTTCCTCGCGGCTGGTTGGCTATGGCGGGGAAGAGTTTACCGTCGGCGTGTTCGTGCAAGCCAATTTCGGCACCCGCCGGCATCTAACTGTGTTGGGCAAAAACATCGGCGCTGATCCGGACCTGCCGCCCATGGTGACCAACACCAAGGATACCGACCTCAGCTCGATCATCGCCGTCATCGCCACCGACGCACCATTTCTGCCGCATCAACTCAAACGCCTGGCCCGCCGCGCCAGCTTCGGCATCGGCAAGACCGGCGGCATGGCCACCCACGGCTCCGGCGATCTATTCCTGGCTTTTTCGACAGCCGCATCGGATCTTGGCGGCGGCGCGATGCGCACCGTGCGCTTTGTACCCGACGAGGACATCGATAGCTTCTTCGAGGCTGTGGTTCAGGCCACCGAGGAGGCCATCCTCAACGCGATGATTGCCAATGAGACAATGATCGGCCGCGACGGCAACATCGTCCCCGCCCTGCCGCATGACGTGCTGAAAATGGCGCTTGGGATCACGTGATCACGGGCTTTCCGGAGCAGGCCTGATGAAACAGCAGCCGCAAAGCTGACTGGTCAGTTAGCGGCTACCGCCGCTTGCTCAGCTTCCGGCTCTTCAGTCTCGTAGGACAGCACGATCCGGTCACGTCCGCCGGTTTTTGCTGTGTAAAGCGCCTTGTCCGCCCGCGAAAATATTTCGCCGAACTGCTGATCCGGCCGCGCCCGGGCAACCCCGCCCGATATGGTCACAGTGAAGCCGTCATCATCCACATGAGTAAGCATGCTGCCGACCCTGCTGCGGGCAAGTTCGGCCAGCACCGCAAAGTCCGCGAAGGAAATGTCGCCGCTGAAAACAGCGTACTCCTCACCCCCGATGCGCGCGCACATCCCACGGTCTCCGAAAACGTCCAAAATCACATCCGCTACCTTGGCAATCACCACGTCGCCGGTTGTGTGGCCGTATTTGTCATTCACCGTTTTGAAATGGTCAATGTCAAAAACCACCATCGTCTTTTCCCGGTCGCAGCGATCAAAAGCGTCCTGAAAAGCCCGCCGGTTTGACAGACCAGAAAGCATGTCGGTCTGGCTCAACCGCTCAAGCTCGGTTCGAGACACGCCGAGATCATGGATTGCAAACCCGAGCACAGCATAGACAACAAGAGAGAAACTGAAGGCAATAATCGGCGTTATCACCGCGGCGGCAACCAGCCCGGAGGCCAGTGTATAGGGCAGAAGATCAAATTTGAAGAAAACGAGATGCCCCACAACATTCATGAAAAGGGCCAGGACCGCGATTTTGAACGCCATCCCGGTCGCCTTGCACCAGACATGCCGCTGCGAGTCAAATTCTCCGATGGAAAGTTGTCTGACAATCCAGTTGCGGGCCACACCCACCATAAACATATCCTTTTTCACGGAGGATACATTAGGCTTTACGCATTAAGGATGTACTTAAGAAATGCAAAAATTGCCCGAGACCGTAACGGTTGATCCGGTCCGGACGAATTCAGACCATCTGGCCTAAAAACTCCTGCACCACTTGGCCCGGCTCGAACAAGCCGAGGCGCTTGATTTCCCATTCAAGCCTGATGCCGGATGTTTCGAGCACCCGCGCGCGAACAGTTTCGCCGAGATATTCCAACTCATAGCCCGAGGCTGCGCCGGTGTTGATCATGAAATTACAGTGCATCGGCGACATCTGCGCCCCGCCAACGGTCAGGCCGCGGCATCCGGCCTCGTCGATCACCTTCCAGGCCGAATGGCCTTCCGGGTTCTTAAAAGTCGATCCCCCGGTCTTTTCGCGAATCGGCTGAACCGTCTCGCGGTGGTGCTGAACGGCGTCCATCGCTTCGCGGATATCGTCCCTGCCGGCGGGAGTGCCTTCAAATATCGCACGCGTGAAAATCAGGTCCTTGGAGGCTGATGAATGCCGGTAGGCGTAGCCCATCTCGGCATTGGTCAGTACATGGCGTTCACCCTTGCGGTCGATGGCATGAACCTCGACAACGCGCTCGCGGGTTTCCACGCCATTGGCCCCGGCGTTCATCCGCAGCGCGCCGCCAATGGCGCCGGGAATGCCGTGATAAAAGTGAAAACCGCCAAGTCCAACCTCAAGAGCCAGCGCTGCCAGATGCTTGTCCGGACAGGCAGAACCGGCTGAAAGCTGCGTGTCCGACACCTGCTCGGCCCGGCCAAAGCCCTTGGCCGACAAACGGATCACCACACCGGGAATTCCGCCGTCACGCACCAGCAGGTTGGAACCGATGCCGACCGGCAGCACCGGAACATCCTCGGGCAATGCCGCAAGAAAAGCGCTCAGATCATCCTCGTCCAAAGGCTGAAACAGCAATTCCGCCGGACCGCCTGTGCGGAACCAGGTGACCTTCGACATATCGGCGTTCGGCGTCAGCCGGCCACGAACCTCGCCCAGCTTGCCGTCGAGCGATGCCAGCAGCTTTTCACCATCGACCTGCAGCACCTTCATGCGGCGCCTCCGGTTGCAGGCTTCAGCGCGGCAAGTTCCTTGGGCAGCTGGTTGGCCCACTGCGTGATCGTTCCCGCACCAAGGCAAACGACATAATCGCCCGGCTTGGCGATTTCGGCGATCAGTGGCGCCAAAGCTGCCGGTCCGTCGATCAGCCGCGCGTCGCGGTGGCCGCCAGCCTTCATGCTTGATACGAGAGTCGCCGAATTGATGCCCTCGATCGGGTCTTCGCCCGCCGCATAGACCGGCGCCATAATCACCGTGTTGGCGTCATTGAAGCAGCCGGAAAAATCGTCAAACAGGCTTTCAAGCCGCGAGTAACGGTGCGGTTGAGCCACAGCGATCACCCGGCCCTGACAAGCGTCGCGGGCAGCCGAAAGCACAGCCTTGATCTCGACCGGGTGGTGGCCGTAATCGTCAAAAATCTCCGCGCCGTTCCAGCTGCCGGTATGAGTGAAGCGGCGCTTGACCCCGGCAAACTGCCCCAATCCCTGGGCGATCTGGCTGGGGGTGAGGCCCAGTTCGAACGCCACCGCAATCGCTGCGACCGCGTTGGAGACATTGTGCTTGCCCGGCATCGGCAACCGAAGATCCTTGAGTTCCACCATCTCGCCGGTCTTGCGCTGGCGAATGGACACGTCAAACCGTGACACCGGACCTTCCATGTGATGATTGGAGAAGCGAACATCCGATTGCGGATTCTCGCCATAGGTGATGACCCGCCGGTCCTCGATGCGCGACACCAGCGCCTGCACCTCCGGATGATCGAGACACATCACGCCAAAGCCGTAAAACGGAACGTTCTCGACAAATTGCCGGAATGCGGCGCGCACCGCATCAAAGGTGCCGTAATGATCGAGATGCTCGGGATCGATATTGGTGACGACCGCAATCTCGGCGGGCAGCTTGAGGAAAGTGCCGTCGCTCTCGTCGGCTTCAACCACCATCCAGTCACCCTCGCCCATGCGGGCATTGGTGCCGTAGGCATTGATGATGCCGCCATTGATCACGGTCGGGTCGAGCCCGCCGGCTTCCAGAAGCGTCGCCACCATCGAAGTGGTTGTGGTCTTGCCGTGCGTGCCGCCAATGGCAATGGCGTTGCGGAAGCGCATCAGTTCAGCCAGCATCTCGGCGCGCCGAACCACCGGCAGCAGCCGTTCACGCGCCGCCATCAGTTCGGGATTATTCTTCTTGATCGCGGTCGAAACCACCACCACTTCAGCATCCCCGAGATTGGCGGCTGAATGGCCGATATGCACCTCGATGCCCTTGTCGCGCAGCCGCTGGACATTGGCGCTTTCGGATTGGTCCGAGCCCTGCACCTTGTAACCGAGATTGTTCAGCACCTCGGCAATGCCGCTCATGCCGATGCCGCCAATGCCGATAAAATGCACTAGGCCTATTGTTTGTGGCATCTTCATGCGGGCGAACTCCTGAATTGATCTAGACTGACGCCCTCCGCAATAGCTTCTGCCAGATTGGCAAGCAAGCGCGCGGCGTCGGGTTTTCCCGTGGCCTGGGCGGCGGCGGCGGTCGAAGCCAGACCTGCGGGATCGTTCATGCGATCGGCAATCATGTCGGAGAGAACCTGTGCGGTCAGGTCCGATTGCTTGACCACACTGGCCCCGCCCTTGGCCATCAGTGCAGCCGCATTTGCCGCCTGGTCATGATCAAGCGCAAAGGGATATGGCACCAGAATGGCTGAGCGGCCGATCACCGCAATCTCGGAAACAGTCGAAGCCCCGGACCGTGAAATCACCAGATGCGCAGCACCGATCCGCCCTGCCATATCGGTAAAAAACGGCGAGACCTCGGCCTTGATCCCGAGATCTTCGAGCCGCGCCCGGACATGAGCTTCATCCTCGGGCCGTGCCTGCTGGGTCAGCACCAGCCGCGCCCGAAGCGGATCGGGCAGCAGCGCGATTGCAGAAGGTATGGTGTCGGAGAAGAATTGTGCGCCCTGACTGCCGCCAAAGACCACCAGCCGGAACGGTTCGCCGTCAACCGAAGGCACATACGGAATGGCTGCTGCCGCGATCACTTCCGGACGCACAGGATTGCCGGTAATCACGGTCTTGTCCGCATATTTTCCCTTGCCTTCTGGCAAGAATCCGCCGGCAATGGCCTTGACCCGTGAGGCAAGCGCCCTGTTGGCGCGGCCCATCACCGCGTTCTGCTCGTGCAGCATAGTCGGCAACCCGGCATTTGACGCCGCCAGCAATGGCGGAATGGTCGGATAACCGCCAAATCCGATCACTGCGTCAGGCCTGATCTTGCGCAACAGGGCGCCTGCTTCACGCACCCCTTTGAACAGCGTCCACAGTGCCTTGATCACCTTGACGGGATTTTTCGATCCAATGGTGGCAGACCGCACGATATGAATTTCGGACGCCGGAAATTTGCCCGAAAACCGCTCGGCGCGGCTGTCGGTGACCAGATGCACCCGGTGCCCGCGCGCGATCAACTCATGCGCCAGCGCTTCGGCCGGGAACAAATGTCCGCCGGTGCCGCCCGCCGACAGCAGAAACAGTTTGCTTTCCACCATGGTGCTATTCCGCCGCTACGCTTGCAGCCGGACGATAGATTGTGCGTGGCTGCGCCCGGCTTTCCGGTCTGCGCCGGGTCAGCGCCAATATGAAACCAGCTGTGATCGAAACCGCGATCATCGACGAGCCGCCATAGGAAATCAGCGGCAGTGTCATGCCCTTGGCCGGCAGCAGTTCGAGATTGACGCCGATATTGATGAAGGACTGGAAGCCGATCAGCAGCGACAGGCCAGCAACGGCCAGCCGGGTGAAATCATCCTGTTCCTGACCGGCACGAATGAGGCCTCGAATGACCACGAACCCGAACAGCATCACCAGCACCATGCAGAAGATGATGCCAAATTCCTCAGCCGCGACGGAGAAGACAAAGTCGGTATGACTGTCGGGCAGGATCCGCTTGATGGTGCCCTCGCCTGGCCCCTGACCCAGCCAGTCGCCCCGTATGATCGCCTCGCGCGCGGTGTCGACCTGAAAGCTGTCGCCCTCGCCGAACAGGAAGCCGTTGATGCGTTCAGCAACATGCGGAAACATGAAATAAGCCGAAATGAAGCCGGCAATGGCAAACCCGCCCAACAACATGATCCAGAACCATGACATCCCGGCCATGAAGAACATCCCGCCCCAAACCGCAGTTGTCAGCATGGTTTGCCCGAGATCCGGCTGGGCCACCAGAAGCGCCGCGACAATGCCGAACAGAATGATGGCAAACAGATTGCCGGGAATTTCAGGATGCCGTGACCGCTCGGAAAACAGCCAGGCGCAAATGACAACAAAGGCCGGTTTCATGAATTCCGATGGCTGGATCGAAACCCCGAGAACAGAAACCCAGCGCCGCGATCCCTTGATCTCGACACCGAAAAACAGCGCCAGGATCATCATCACAATGGAGGCCAGCAGCAGCAGCAATGCAAAACGGCGCACCTGTCGCGGGCTTAAGAACGACACACCAACCATCACCGCCAACGCCGGCAGCAGGAACACGCCGTGACGCTCAACAAAGTGAAAACTGTCGAGGCCCAGCCGCTCGGCAACGGCCGGACTGGCGGCAAATGACAACATCAGACCAATGCCCATCAACCCGACAAAGGCCGCCAGGAAGAGGCGATCGATGGTCCAGAACCAGTCTGCGACCGGTCCACGTTCGACGCGGCTAACCATCGTGTTCTCCATTGTTTTCAACATCGATGAGCATGTCGATATCACTCAAACCCGACACCAGGCTGACGAAAGCGTCTCCCCTGACCTCAAAATTGCGGTACTGATCGAAACTGGCGCAGGCAGGCGACAATAGCACAGCCGGCATCTCTGCCGTATCCGAAGCCGCGTCGCGCGCAGCTGCTGCCACCGCATTGTCAAGCGTGTCTGAAATCTCGAAGGGGGCATGCGCTCCAATGGCGGCAGCAAACCCGGCCGCCGCTTCGCCAATCAGATAGGCCTTGGCAATGCGCGAAAAGAAAGGCTCCAATGCGGCGATACCACCCTCTTTCGGCAAACCACCGGCGATCCAGTAGATATGCTCGAAGCTCTGCAGCGCAGGTGCTGCGGCTTCGGCATTGGTTGCCTTGGAATCATTGACGAAGACAACACGCCCGCGCCGTGCCACCGGCTGCATCCGGTGCTTAAGGCCCGGAAACGCTGCCAACCCGGCCCGGATCTCTTCCTCGCTCAAGCCGACAGCCTGACAGGCGGCAATGGCCGCAGCTGCGTTCTGCGCATTGTGCGCACCGCGCAAGGTCGCAATACCGCTCAAATCAGCCAGATCATGGATCTGCCCGGCCTTGGCCTGCCGGATCAATGCGCCTTGCGCAAACAGGCCCTCTTTTAGCGGATGGTCCTTGGAAATCCGCTCAACAGTCCGCCCCTGGCTTTCCAGCTGGTCGGCAATGCCCCGGCACCAGTCGTCATCAACCCCGATGATAGCAACATCGCTTTGCGCCACAAGCCGAGCTTTCACATCCGCATAATGTTGCATCGAGCCGTGACGGTCGAGATGGTCCGGGGTGAGGTTGAGCAACAGCCCGGCGCTCGGATCGAGCGATGGCGCCAGATCGATCTGATAGGAGGAGCATTCGACGATATGAACCCGGTCAGGTGCTGGCGGAGAAAGCGTCAGCACTGCCGTTCCGATGTTGCCGCCCAGTTGCGCATCGCGGCCACTGTGGGCGATCAGATGGGCGATCAGCGCCGTGGTGGTGGATTTGCCATTGGTGCCGGTAATCGCGATGAACGGGCTTCCCGGCGCATGCGCCCGCCGTTCCCGCACAAAGATCTCGACATCACCAATGATCTCGATGCCGTTACGATTGGCGAGCTCCACCGTCCAGTGTGGCTTCGGATGCGTCAGCGGTACGCCTGGCGCCAGCACCAGCGTGTGATGCGATGCCCAGTCCAGTCCGTGAAGGTCAGCAACGGGAATTCCAGCCGCGCGCGCCGCCTCAACCTGGGCCGGATTATCGTCCCATGCCGAGACATCAGCCCCACCCGCAGCGAGCGACTTTGCCGTGGCGAGCCCCGAACCACCCAGTCCGAAGAGCGCTACGCGCTTGCCGCGAAATGTTGAGGCCGCGATCATCAATTATCTCAACTTCAGCGTCGCGAGGCCGATCATCGCAAGTCCAACCGAGATGATCCAGAAACGAACCACGACCTGACTTTCCGTCCATCCCAACTTCTCGAAATGATGATGGATCGGCGCCATCAGGAAAACCCGCTTGCCGGTCAGCTTGAACCAGCCCACCTGAATGATCACCGACAGCGCTTCGATGACAAACAGGCCACCGATGATCGCCATGACGATCTCATGCTTGGTGGCAACGGCAACGGTGCCGATCAGTCCGCCCAAAGCCAGCGACCCTGTGTCGCCCATAAAAATTGCCGCCGGCGGCGCATTGAACCATAAAAACCCGAGGCCTGCGCCAATCACAGCACCGAGGATCACCGCCAGTTCACCGGTTCCAGGCACGAAATTGATCTGAAGGTAATTGGAGAAAACAGCGTTACCCGCCAGATAGGCAATGGCGCCGAAGGAGGCTGCAGCGATCATCACCGGCACAATCGCCAGCCCGTCTAGCCCGTCGGTCAGGTTGACAGCGTTGCCGGCCGCCACGATCACGAAAGCCCCGAAAACGATGAAGAACCATCCCAGATCAAGCAGCAGATCCTTGAAAAACGGAAACGCAATCGAAGAGCTGAAAGTAGACCCGTTGATGGTGGTCGCCGCCATCGAGGCCTGCATGATGAAGAACACCGCAAAACCGGCGATGATAAACTCGAGCCCCAGCCGGGCCTTGCCCGAGAAGCCCTTGTCGCTCTGCTTGGTCACCTTGAGGTAGTCATCGTAAAAGCCGATGGCGCCGAAACCCAGCGTCACCAGCAGGGTGGTGACCACATATACGCTCGACAGATCCGCCCACAAAAGCGACGAGCCGACAATGCCCGCCAGGATCATCAACCCGCCCATGGTCGGCGTGCCGGCCTTGAGGAAATGGGTTTGCGGTCCGTCAGCGCGAATTGGCTGCCCCCGGCCCTGCCGCACCTTCAGTGAAGCAATGATTCGCGGTCCAAACAGAAACACGATCAGCGCCGCGGTGAACATTGAAGCACCGGTTCTGAAAGTGATGTACCTGAAAAGATTGAAAAACTGGACCTTGTCCGCCAGATCCACCAACCAGATGAGCATGAGTTCGGTCCCCGATCCGCTTAATCTTGTGTGCTGCTGTCAGTCAGCGCCGGATACTTGTCAAGCAACGCCTTGACGATACGTCCGAAACCGATGCCGAGCGATGACTTGACCATGACCACGTCACCATCTCTGAGAACGGTCTTGAGATAATCAGCCAATTCGTTGGCATCATCGCAGTAAACCGTCTCGATATTTGTTCCCAGTTCGTCGCGCAGAGCCCGCATTTCCGGACCAGCGAGACAAACCAGATCCGCACTGGATTCAGCCAGCGGACCTGCCAGATCACGATGCACCTGTTCTGAAAACCGGCCCATCTCCAGCATGTCTCCGAGGACCGCGATACGGCGGCCCCTCAGCCGCACCGGCGTGTCGCGCAGCAACTCGAGTGCTGCGCGCATCGAGGCCGGATTGGCATTGTAGCTTTCGTCGATCAGGACGAAGCTGCCACCATCAATCTTCAGTGCGTGGCGGGCGCCCCGACCCTTTTCTGCCGAAAGTTCGCCAAGCGCATGGATAGCTTTTGCCAGGTTGGCACCGGCAAGCTGCACCGCACCAAGCACAGCCAGCGCGTTCTGCACCTGATGACGCCCGGGCGCACCGATCTTGACCACCACCTCATCTTCACCGATCCGGGCGGTGATGGTCGAACAATCCGGCAACAGCTTGCAGTTGAGCAGGCGATAGTCGGCCTTGGCGTTTTCGCCGAAGCAATGAACATGCCCCACGCCCAGTTCACCGGCACGCTTTTTCAGCCAGGCATATTTCTCGTTGTCGCGGTTGAGCAACAAATGGCCATCCTTGACGAGGCCTTCCATGACCTCGGACTTTGCCGCGGCAATTTCGGTGAGGTTCTTGAAATTGCCCATATGGGCGGCGGCAACCGTTGTGATGATCGCAATATGCGGCTTGACCATCTTGACCAGCGGCCGGATTTCGCCTGGATGGTTCATGCCGATCTCGAATACGCCAAAAGCGGCGGTGGCAGGCATCCGCGCAAGTGTCAGCGGAACGCCCCAATGATTGTTGAACGATGCTGCGGACGCATGCACCTCGCCGCTCGGCTCAAGCGCATGGCGCAGCATTTCCTTGCTCGACGTCTTTCCCACCGAACCGGTTATGGCAATAATCTTAGCTTCGCTTCGCGCCCGTGACGCGCGTCCCAGGTCCTCAAGCGCTGCCAGCACGTCCTTGACCACGATCATCGGCGCGGTCAGCCGGCCAAGTGCGGGCAATTTGGATTCAGCCACCACAAGCAGGCTGGCCCCGTTGGCGACAGCCACGCTGGCAAAATCATGGCCATCGAACCGGTCGCCCTTGATCGCGAAGAAGGCATCGCCCGCGCCTGCCGTCCGGCTGTCGATGGAGATCCCGGTGACGCCTTCAGGAATGGCCCCGACCGGGCGACCGTCCATGGCTGCGATCATGTCTTGCGAGGTCCACAACAGGCTCATGCTTTGAGTTCCTCCAGGGCTTTGCGAATTTCCGTATGATCGGAGAACGGCAGCACCTTGTCGCCGACCGTTTGTCCCTCTTCGTGCCCTTTGCCCGCGACAATCAGGGTATCGCCGGCGTTGAGCATAGCCACTGCCTGCCTGATCGCCGCCGCCCGGTCGCCGATTTCAGTCGCACCAACGGCGGCAACCATGATTTCAGCGCGGATCGCAGCCGGATTTTCAGAGCGTGGATTGTCGTCCGTGACGATCACCACATCGGCAAGCCGCATCGCAATTTCGCCCATGATAGGGCGCTTGCCGCGATCCCGGTCGCCACCGCAGCCGAAGACGACGATCACCCGGCCGGTTGTAAACGGGCGCACCGCCTCCAGCACATTTTCAAGGGCTTCGGGTTTGTGGGCATAATCAACATAGGCGGGCGAGCCCTCCGCTGTCGAGCCGATCAGTTCAAGCCGTCCCGGTGCGCCGGTCAGGTGCTCAAGCGCCGCCATAACCTGATCTGCTGAAGTGCCGGTGGCAATCGCCATGCCGGCGGCCACCAGTGCGTTGGACACCTGAAAATCACCCGCCAGCGGCAGATGCACTTCAAAAATCCGTCCATCCATGTGGATTTCGGCAATCTGCTTGTGGCGCAGATGCTCAACCCGCTTGAGGCTCAGGAACCCGCCCTTGCGCCCAACGGTCAGCACCCGCGCGCCAGCACGCTCGGCCACCTCGACAGCTTTTTCCGACCAGGGGTCATCGGCGAAAATCACGGCCGGCGCACCCTTGGGCAGAAGCGTATCGAACAGCCGCATCTTCGCCGCCATGTAATCTTCAATGCTGGGGTGATAATCCATGTGGTCGCGGCCCAGATTGGTGAAGCCGGCGACACTGAGCGCCACGCCGTCAAGCCGGCGCTGGTCAAGCCCATGACTCGAGGCTTCCATTGCCGCATGGGTCACGCCCTCGCTGGCAAGGTCGGCGAGCAGCCTGTGAAGCGCCACCGGGTCCGGTGTTGTCAGCGTGCCATATTCTATCCGGCCAGGCGCCACCACCCCGGTGGTTCCAAGCATCGCAGCCTGTTCGCCGGCATGCGCCCAGATCTGGCGCAGGAAGGAGGCGACGGAGGTTTTACCGGCAGTTCCAGTGACGGCCGCCATCACCCGTGGCTGAGGTCCGAAAAAGGCCGCTGCCATGCGGGCCAGCGCCTGCCGTGGATCGTCCGCTCTCAAGACAGGGATTGCGATGTCGGAAAGATCAGCATCATCGCCGGCGACAATGGCGAGAGCACCCTTGGAAGAAGCCTGGGCAGCAAACCGTGCTCCGTCGGTCTTTACTCCCGCAAGCGCGAAGAACAGATTGCCCGGCTCGACTGTCCGGCTATCTGCGGTCAGTCCGGTGACGGCAAGCTCGGTATCGGCCGATTGCGGAGCAATAATGGATCCAGTTGGCAGGGCGGCGATCAACGCGGACAGTTTCATGAAATGCTCTTGTCTTTCATTGCTATGGCAAAACGCGGTTCACTTTAATATCAGCGATGCCCTGCCCGCCACTTGTGTTTTCAATATGACAAGGACAGTGCCTGCGTATCGTTCCCGAACCGCGGCCGGACGCCGAGGAAGCCCGCCGTGCGGCGAATGATTGCGCTGACGGTGGGCGCGGCGTTCAAACCGGCGGTGGCCGAGTGCGCGCCCTCCTCAGGCTTGGGTTCGTCAATGACGACCAGCACCACATAGTCAGGATTATCGATCGGAAAGGCCGAGAGAAAGGCATTGAAGCGCACGGCCGACGAGTAGCGGCCATTCACCACTTTTTCAGCAGTGCCGGTCTTGCCCCCGACGTGGTAACCTTCAACTTCAGCGCGCCGGCCGGAGCCCTTGGCAACATTCAACTCCATCAGATCGCGCATGCTTTGGCTTGTCGATGGTTTAATGACCTGAACAGCGACCTTGTCCGCTGCTTCAACCGTCCGCGGCAGGAAAGTCGGTTCGATCAGCTTGCCGCCATTCATCAGGGCTGCAGCAGCCACCGCAGTCTGCAAAGGTGTGGTGGCAACGCCATGGCCAAAGGAAATGGTGATCGAGTTGATCTTCTTCCACACCGACGGCTGATTGGGCGTAGCGATCTCCGGTAACTCGGTCTGCATCCGGGTCAGCAATCCCATCCGGGTGAGAAATTCCTTGTGCCCGTCGATGCCGACGAGATCGGCCATCCGGGCAGTGCCGATATTGGAGGAGTAGATGAAGATTTCCGGCACACTCAATACCCGGTGCTTGCCGTGAAAATCCTTGATGGTGAATCCGCCGATGCGGATTGATCCGCGGGCGTCGAATGAATCAGACATCTTGACCAGCCCGGAATCGAGCGCCATCGCCGTTGTAAATGCCTTGAAGGTGGAGCCCATCTCGTAGGTACCCGCTGACATCCGGTTGAGCCGGTCCTTTTCCAGCGCTTCCACGGGATTGTTCGGATCATAATCGGGCAGTGACGACATGCCTATCACTTCACCGGTATGAATATTGAGCACCACGCCGGCAGCAGCAATGGCCTTGTAGCGCTCCATCGCGCCCGCAAGCTCGTCGCGCAGCACGTGCTGAACCCTCAGATCGAGCGACAACCGCACCGGTTTCATATCCTCGTTGACCGTCATCCCCACCGCTGCCAGATCGCCGAGCCCCTGCCCGTCGACATATTTCTCCATCCCGGCAATGCCCTTGTTGTCGATATTGACGTGACCGACAATATGCGAGGCCGTTGGTCCGCCTGGGTAAAACCGCCGCGTTTCAGGCCGGAACCCGATACCCGGAATACCCAGCGACAGGATCTGGCTTTGTTGCTTGGGAGTGAGCTGTCGCCTGAGCCACTGGAACCGCGAGTTTGACGACAATTTGCGGTGAATGCCGCGCATGTCGAGATCAGGCAGAACCGTGGCGAGCAATTCGATCGCCTCGTCGGCATCGACAATCTTGTTGGGTTCCGCAAACAGCGACACTGTGCGGATGTCGGTGGCCAGCACCTCGCCATTGCGGTCGAGAAGATCAGGTCGCGAGATCAGCAGCTGATCGGCTCGGGCAATCGAGGAAACCGTCTCGGGTGACCGCATTCCATACTGCACCAGCCGCGCGCCAATGACCGAGTAGAACACGCCGAAACAGGCAATGGCGATGATGATGCGGTTCTTGGCCTGGGTGCCTTGCGCCTTGCGCACACCCTCAAATTCAAGTTGCGTACGGCCCCGGCCGTCGGGTGCATTGCCAGCAGGCTTGAGCCCGGAAATGAATGTCCCCAGATTTCTCATTGTTGCACAGACCCCGTCGTCAGTTCCGCATCGGTTGCGCCTTCAGCCACTAGCGGTTCGAAGTCGCTGGCCCGGCCGGGCAATTCATCAGGCTCGGCAATTTGTTCGGGCGTGATCGGCTTCAGTCCCAGCTCGGCCTCGAAGGCTGTCGAAAGACGCTGCAGCCGCGAAGGCTGGTTGAGCAGGCTCCAGTCCGCTTCAAGCAGATCGATGGTTTCTTCCTGCAACTTGATCTCGGCCTGCAGCTCTCGCACTTCCGACAGCTTCTCTTCAGCCGCGTGCTTGATCTGGTAGGTGACGGTTGCGGCGGCGATCATCGCGACAACCAACACCAGGTCGAGAGTTCGAAACATGGCTCAGCCTCCGAGTGCCGCAAGCGCGGCGAGGTTGGGGACAGGAAGGATGTCGGCGCTGGTTTTGCCCGCCGGTGCAGAAGTGCGCAAACCAGCCCGCAGCTTGGCGGATCGGGAGCGCGGATTGGCCTCACATTCGGCTTCGTCCGCTGTGATCGGCTGCTTGCCGATCAGCGTGAACGTGGAGACCTTCTCGACCACCATCGGCAAATGCCGCGAGCCCTGCGCCTTGCCGGCTCGATCCTGGAAGAAGCGCTTGACGATGCGGTCTTCAAGCGAATGGAAGCTGACCACCACCAGCCGTCCACCGGGCTTGAGCGCCCGTTCGGCGGCGAACAGTGTCCGCGCCAGTTCGCCAAGTTCGTCATTGACGTAAGCCCGAAGCGCCTGAAACACCCGCGTCGCCGGATGGATCCTGTCCTGCGGCCGCCGTGGCGAAACCTTCTCTATCAATCCTGCCAATTGCCGCGTGGTCTCAAACGGCTCTTTCTGCCGCTCGGCCTCGACGGCGCGCGCGATCCGCCCTGCATGACGCTCTTCACCCAGAATGCCGAAAATACGGGTCAAATCAGACGGCTTGGCTCGATTGACGACATCAGCAGCGCTGACACCCGATTGGCCCATCCGCATGTCAAGCGGGCCGTTGCGCATGAACGAGAACCCCCGCTCCGCCTCATCGATCTGCATTGAGGAGACACCGATATCGAGCACCACGCCATCAAGGCTGGCTTCCTCTACATGATCGAGCAATTCGGAAAACCGTGCATGAATGAGTTTCAGCTTGCCCCCCGAGGCATCCACCATCGCAGCCCCTGCTGCAATCGCATCGGGATCGCGGTCAAAGCCGATAACCTCGGCGCCAGCCTCGAGAATGGCTGCGGTGTAACCGCCGGCCCCGAAGGTGCCATCAACAATCGTCTCGCCGGGTGCAGGTGCGAGTGCGCCCAGAACCTCGCGGAGAAGAACCGGAATGTGGCGGACCGGTCCGCCATGAGCGTCAGTGTCACCTTCGCCCTTGTCCGCCACCATTCCGTTTCTCCATCCGTTGCGGACGGTCAGGAACTGGCCGTCCGTTCTTTCCGGGCCCGCGACTGCATTTCCTCGAATGCCGCCGGTTCCCAGAGCTGAAAATGATCCCCCCGCCCCGCGAACGTCACCCTGTCGGTGATGCCCGTGAAATCGCGGATAAAATCCGTCACCAGAAGCCGTCCCTCGCCGTCGAGCTTCATAAACACCCCGCCGCCATGAATAAGCAGCGACATCTTGTTGGCTTCCGCCGAGAACGGATCCTGCGATCCGATCATCCGCTCGAAGCGATCGAGCACCTCCGGCCCGGCCATCGAGACCGCCGGAAACACGAAATCCTGCCAGGCGTAGAGCTCGTCGACCGCCGCCCGCGCCAGCACAGCACGAAACATCGATGGCACGGAAACCCGTCCCTTCGCGTCGATCCTGTTTGTCGCGTTCGACAGGAACCGGTTCATGACTCTGTACCGCCGTTTCCGCTCGCTGGCCCCACTCCATTGATCCCCCGGCCTGGCACCGCTTCTTCACGCACAGGACTTCGAAGGCGGCGAGTGCCGTCTGCGCGGTTCCTGGCTGGAACCGCAGTCCGGATTTGGATGAAACGGCGGATGCCCGCCTGCTGATCTTGGGCTTTTGGGATAACATGGGCCACCATGGGCGTCAATGGGAACCACCCCCATCTCGACCGTGAGTTTGACCCATTAATATCCTGTCAAGATTAACGAAGGGTTAGGAATGATGGACAGAGTGTGAAGATGGAAGCATCCCGACTGCCGGCGCGGCGCCGGCGCACCAAATCATGAGCACGCCCAGGCCGGATGAACTGGGTGATAGCAGCAAAAGCAAAACACGGGGCGCGCTGCATCCGCAGGCGAGCTCCAGATGTCAGCTCTTGAAAAGCGCAAACGCTACCTGATCCTGTAGGACTGATGGCAGGCGTTGCAGGCGGAGGTCACCGCTTGCAGGGCGCCATAAACCGCGTGCTGGGCTTCCTTGCCGGGAGCGAATTCCGCGTCTTGCGCGGCAATAACAAAACGGCTGGCCGCCCGGTGCATTTCCGTGCCGGCGGCCGCCATCGCGTCCGGCATGAATTTGGCGATATGCGAAGCGCCATGCAGCTCAAGCGATGACATCCCGAGCCTGCTTTCGGCAACCTTTCCAGCTTCGTCGACATCGCCTTGAGCCAGATAGCCCAGTATCTCATCAAGCGCCCCTAAATGATCCCGCATGTTGGCAAGAATGTGCTCCTGCATCATTGCCGGCATCTCGACCAACTCCCGTGAATCCTCGGCTGGCATTGCGGGGCCTGCCGACAGCGTCAAGGCCAGAAGCAGCCCCACCGCACCGGTTTTGCCTGTTGAAATCATCGAACTCTCCCTGAGGCTTGAGTGTCATGCCTGCTCTCAAGTTAGATGTTTGCAGCATCCGCCATCACCGGGATATGATTGCTATCATGTTTGAAACACTGACCAACCACCTGCCGGACGATACGTTACGCCAGCGAAAGCTCGCGCAGGGTGCGTGGCTGTTTCACCAGGGCGACCATGTGGGCTCGGTGTATTTTGTAGTCGCCGGCTGCGTTGAACTGGTTCGTCACACACAGGCCGGCAAGCCGGCGATCCTGCAAACGGCCGGCAGCGGAGCGATGCTTGCTGAAGCCTCGGTGTTTTCTGACCGATATCACTGCGACGCCATCGCAGCGGAAACATCCCGGATCCTCGAAGCGCCGCGCAGCGGGTTTCTCAAACTCATCAACAGCGACCCGGCCTTTGCTGCCAAATGGATGGAACATCTTGCTCGCCAGGTCCAATCAGCGCGTTTGCGCGCCGAAATCCTGACGCTGAAAACTGTTTCGCAACGGCTCGACGCCTGGCTGACTTTCAGTGACGGCGTACTGCCTCGCCGCGGAGAACGATCCATTCTTGCAAAGCAGATCGGGGTATCGCCGGAAGCACTCTACCGCGAAATCACGCGGCGAAAAGGATAGCAGGCCCCCGTTTCAAACATCATCAGCCAGCCAGCATCACCGGCCCGAACAACACTGCGAACCCGGCAACGCCAAGGCCGACGCGGTGCAAGGGCTTGAACACGCCGATTAGCGCGTAGGAAATCAGCGCCAGCCCCAGCCCGATCTGCGCCAGCGCCACAAGCGCCGAGATAGGCGCGGTGGCAATCTCCATGATTGCCGGATTGGCAACCATCGTCAGCGGAATGATGTAGAGCCCGACGCCGAGGCTCATGGCGGTCACCGCCACCTTCAGCCAGTTCTCGCCGATCATGCCGGCGGCAATGAACACCGCCCCGCAGACCGGCGGTGTGATCGTCGACAACAGCGCGAACCAGAACACGAACAGATGCGCCTGCAGTGGCTCCAGCCCGAGCTTGGTCAGTGCCGGCCCGGCCACTGACACGCAGATCACATAAGCCGCCGTGGTCGGCACTTCCATGCCCAGAACCAGACAGGCGAGCGCGGTCAATAGCAGCGACGGCCACAACAACCCGCCCGATGCCGACAGGATCAGCGAGGTGATCTTCACCCCCAGCCCGGTGATCGACAGCACGCCAATGATGATCGAGGCGCACAGGATGATCGCGGCGATCATCGAGACCTGCCGGGCGGCGTTGATCACGGCGTTTTCCAGCCGGCCAAGGGTACGGCCAAGATCAAACCTGCCGTCGGCATGAAAAAACAGCATCACGAAACCAACGAGAATTGCCATGCTTGCCGCATATTGCGGTGTCATGCCGGTCACGAACATGGCCCACATCAACACCGCAAAGGGAACAGCAAAGAAAGCCGAGGTGATGATGACCGCGCGCAAGCCCGGACGGTCTTCCTCTGCGAGGCCCGCCAGCTCATAGCGTCCGGCATAGGCATTGATGCCGACCCAGACGGCGAAGAAATAAAGCAGCGCCGGCAGCACCGCCGCCGCCATGATCGCGGTGTAGGCAACGCCGGTAAGTTCAACCATGACGAAGGCGCCAGCCCCCATCAGCGGCGGCATGATCTGTCCGCCCGAGGACGCCACAGCCTCCACCGCCGCCGCCAGCCGTTTCGGATAACCAAGCTTTGTCATCGCCGGCAACGTGATCGCCCCGGTCGAGGCAACATTGGCCGAGGCCGAACCGGAAATCGATCCGAACAACGCCGAGGAAATCACCGACACCTTCGCCGCCCCACCCTTCAGCCGTCCGGCTGCGGCGGAAGCAATGTTCATGAAGCCCTGCCCGGCTTCCCCGGCATTCAGCACCGCGCCGAAAATCACGAAGATCGCCACAACGCTGACCGAGACGCCCGCCAGACTGCCCCAGACACCGCCTTCGGCAATGGTCAGCGTGCCAAGGAAACTGGCAAGCGGTGTTCCCGAATGACCAAACTCTCCGGGAATATATTGCCCAAACAATCCGTAAAGCAGCGCGATGAGCGCCACCAGGGGCAACGGCCAGCTAATCGCCCGGCGTGCCGCCTCAAGCACCACCACGAGCAGAATGACAGCTATGCCGGTTTGAAAGTTGCCTTCGAGAAAGCCGTATTGATCGCCCAGCATGTTGTGCTTCAAGGCGATCCAGACACTCGCGGCCATGCCCAGAGCGCAAAGCACGAAGCCAGACCAGCGGCTGGCTTTGCCGCCTTCGGCAAACAGGAAGATCCACGGCAGAGCCAAAGCCAGATGCAGCGGCCGGCTGACAAGATTGGGCACCAGCCCCCAAAAGATCAGGCCCAGATGAAATGCCACCAGACAAGCGGCGCTGGCGATCATGGCCATTCGCATCCGACAGGCTCCCGCTCTTTGTGATGATGTTGTTGAGACGTCGCAGCCTGCGCACCCCGCTCTCAAGGCCGGGGTGCGCAGAACAGCGCCTGTTACTGCTGATCCGCAGTCAGCTCAACACCGGCTTCGGTGTAATAGCGGATCGCGCCGGGGTGCAGCTTGGTGGAGATGTTGGCCATCAGGTCAGCGTCGACACCCTTCCACCAGGGCGCATCTTCCGCCATCGTGGCCTTGCTTTCCCAGAATGTCTTGGTCAGCTGGTAAGCCGCATCGTCACTCATTGCAGTGGTGGTGAACGCAGCAACCGGTAACGAGGTGGTGGCAATATCAGCAGCCTGGCCGGAGTAGGTTCCGGCAGGGATCACCAGCTTCGAGCGCTTGGTCTCTGCGATCTGGTCGTCGCTCAGTGACAGCACAACAACGTCAGCGGAAGCCGCAGCTTCAATGACATTCGGAGCCGGCCATGAACCGGCAGTCACAAACCCGTCGATCTGGCCGTTCTTCAGTGCCGGAACGGCATTGGACAACTCGACTTCAGCAAGGTTCACCTTGCCTTCCAGACCGAACAGCTTGAGGTACTTCTCGCCTTCAGTGGCGCCGAAAGAACCCTTGCCGAGCAGGATGGTCTTGCCTTCCATTCCGGCAAAATCCGTGATCCCGCTGTCAGCCGACATGACGAAATGCATGGTCAGCGACGGGATCGGGAACAGCGCCCGGATTTCGTCGAATTTCGGATCTCCCTTGCCCTCGAACATGGCCTTGCCGCCCTGCGCCAGCTTGACCAGAACCGGCGGTGTGGTGAACACGTAATCGCCGCCCCGTGCCTTGGTTTCCATCACGTTCTGAACCGAACCCTGGCTTTCTTCCACCGTGACGATGATATCGCCATTGGTGCCAGCTTTCATCGCTTCCGCCAGCTGCACGCCCATCTGGTAGTAGGACGAACCGGTTTTCGCGGATTTGTAGGTAATGCGCGTTTCAGCCAGCGCGCTCGATGTGACCAAGCTGGCGCAAAGCCCCAATGCCAAAACTACCGTGTTGTTTTTCAATTGCTTTCTCCCAACAAGCGTTTGAGTTCAGAATGATGATCCTGAACTGAGGTCTTCGCATGAAAGAAGCGCAATCGCAATTTGCAAAAACAGCGGTCCTTAAGACAATCGGGAAATTGATTTACAGCTTATGGGCAAACGCCAGCCGCATCGATATATTTGCGTGACACCCAGCCCGACGGCACCGGCGTCCCCCACAAGGGCCGCATGCATCTGCCTGACATGCAGGTGATTGCGTACCAGTTGCCGCGCCGGTCATAGACTGAAACTTCATCACCCCGGTAGACTTCACCGGTCTGCTGATAACTGCTGCCCGGTCCCGTGCGCACAGCCAGAAAGCCATTGCCCTTCGCGTGATTGTACTGGCTGAGCGGCTTGACCCCGACGACATAACCCGTGCAATCGCCAGCCAAGGCTGATCCACTTGATACAGCGGCAAAGCCTGCCAGCGACAGCGCGAGCAACGCGGATCTGATCGAGAAAGCCATGTGTGTTTCCTTTGCGGAAATGAGGACCGGGAACTGGCTTTCAATCTGCGCAACATCGCAACTCGCTGCATTGACGTGGATCAACGGCCATCGCTTCAACGACCAGACAACCGTTCGGGCAGATTACCCCTCGCCCAGCATCACCATTGTGCTCAGCTTCAATGTTGAAAGCAGGCTTTCAAGATGTGCGGCATCGTGGGCGGTGAACTTGAAACTTGACGAGCTGGCATAGAATAACTCGGCAAGCCGCGCCGGCGAGCTGCCCTTTGCCGCGAGCACCTCTTTGCGCTCTTCGAAAAGCCCCGCCAGCAAATCAACCTTGCCTTGCTCAATGGCGTGTTGGGCCTCGGTCCCCTGATCCCAGTAACTGGCCATAAGATCACGAGCGTCAGGCATCTGCTTGATCTGATCGAAAAACCGGACGATTGCACAATCGAGGAAAATATCGATGCGCTCGCTGATGGTCGTCGCCGGGGCCCAGGCTTCCTTCACCTCTCTGACCACACGGTCGGAGATCAGTTGCATCGCCGCCGCCATGATCTCCTCCTTGTTGGAAAACCGCGCATACAGGGTCGGCCGCGAAATTCCGGCTTGCTCGGCTATATCGCCCATCGTTGCCTTGCGCACGCCATAGCGCGAAAGCACGTCAATTGCAGCGTCGAGGATTTTTTGGTCGCGATCATTCATATTAATCAATTTAACATTTACTGTAATATTGTAAAATAACCTTCTCTGTCCATATTGGAAGCGTGACCAACTGACACCCGCCACCAGCAGCTCCGGTTGCTGAAGGCCTCGCTTGTTGAACTTGGCTACCATTGGAGAGAAAGCGATGGAACTTACCGTAGACGGAAAAATTCATGAGGTCGATATCGAACCCGACATGCCGCTATTGTGGGTCTTGCGCGACGAACTCGGCATCACCGGGGTGAAATATGGCTGCGGCATCGCCCAGTGCGGCGCCTGCACTGTGCATGTTGATGGCGTTGCCATCCGCTCCTGCCAACAGCCTGTCGGCGATCTCGAAGGCGAAGTCACCACCATCAACGGCCTTGGCACACCCGATGCATTGCACGCCGTGCAGGCCGCCTGGATCGAGCATCAGGTCGCCCAGTGCGGCTACTGCCAGTCCGGACAGATAATGTCGGCCGCAGCCTTGCTGGCTGAAAACAGCGCCCCAAGCGACGAGGACATCGACGATGCCATGAGCGGCAATCTGTGCCGTTGCGGCACCTATCCGCGTATTCGCGAGGCTGTGAAGACCGCCGCCAAAACAATCCGGAGCGCTTGATATGGGCCGTTTGAAGACAATCACCCGCCGCGCTTTCCTGATCGGATCCGTTGCTGTTGCAGGCGGCGTCGCCTTCGGCGCCTACATGGTCAAGCGCCCGCATGACAATCCGCTGCTGGCCGATCTCGGCGACCGCGAAGCCGCCATCACCCCCTATGTTCGCATTGATGCCGATGGCGTCACGCTGATCACCCCGCGCGCCGACAAGGGTCAGGGCGCCTACTCGGTGCAGGCAGCCTTGATCGCCGAAGAGCTTGATGTCGAACTTGATCAGGTTCGGGTCGATCCCGGCCCGCCCTCGCCGGCCTACTGGAACACCGCCCTTGCCGACGAGGCCGCGCAATTCATCGCGCCGGGTGATGGAGTTGGCAATCAGGCTGCCTATGGCGCCCTCTCGGCGATCATGAAACTCATCGGCATGCAGATCACCGGCGGGTCGACGACGGTTCCTGATGGCTTCGTCAAGCTGAGGCAGGCCGGCGCCGTGGCCCGCGAAACCCTCAAACTTGCCGCATCACGGAAATCAGGCGTTGCAGTTGGCGAGCTGAAAACCAAAGCAGGCGAAGTGCTGCTGCCGGATGGCACGTCGCTGTCCTATGCCGAACTGGCGCAGCTGGCAGCAGACATCGAGCCACCGCAGGACATCGAACTACGGCCCGCATCTGAATGGCGGCTGATCGGCAAACCGATGCAGCGTGTCGACATCGTCGCCAAATCAACCGGCACGCTCGACTACGGCATCGACCACAAGGTCGACGGCATGGTCCATGCGGCCATCAAGCTCAACCCGGCCCAGATCGGCCCACTGCTGAGCTTCGATGCGGCCGAAGCGATGAAAATGCGCGGTGTCCAGAACGTGGTCAAAATCACCGGTGGCATTGCCGTAATTGCCGACAACACATGGCGCGCCTTTCAGGCTGCCGAAATGGTCGAGGCAGAATGGGGCCCTGCCCCCTTCCCGGCAACGATGGACGAGCACTGGGATACGCTCGCCGCCAGCTTCACCGACGACCTCCGCGACAGCCGCAAGCGTGATGATGGTGATGTCGAGATAGCAATCGCCGAAACCAGCAACCTCGTTAAAGCCGAATACCGAGCGCCCTATCTGGCCCACGCGCCGCTGGAACCGATCAACGCCATCGTGCGTATTGATGCCGACTCCGCCGAAGTCTGGACCGGCACCCAGGTTCCGCGCTTCATTCAGAACAATGTCGGCAAGATTGCCGGCATCGATCCGGAGAAAGTCATCGTGCATGCGCTCTATATCGGCGGCAGCTTTGGCCACCGGCTGGAGGACGAGGTAGTCAAGCAGGCAGCCGAGATCGCCTTTCAGATGAAGGGCACCCCGGTCAAGCTGACCTATTCGCGCGAACAGGATATGAGCCACGATTTTGTCCGCCAGATCGCCATGGCGCAGATGCGCGGCACCGTCCGCGACGGCAAGGTCGAAACCTATGATCTCGGCATTGCCATGCCATCGGTCGTTGTCTCGCAGATGGGACGCCAGGACCTCTCGGTCCCCGGCCCGGACAGCCAGATTGTTGCCGGCGCCTGGGACCAGCCCTTTGCCATTCCCAACCAGCGCGTCAGCGGCTATCGCGCGCCTGAACTGGCACCGATCAGTTCCTGGCGCTCGGTCGGCGCTTCATCGAACGGCTTTTTCTACAATGCCGGCCTGGACGAGCTGATCCACGCGGCAGGCGCAGACACGCTCGAAGAGCGCCTGCGGCTGTGCAGCAGCCCGGAGGCGCGCAAGGTGCTCGAGGCAGTCGCGGAAATGTCAGGCTGGGACGGCGTGATCGGCAATGGCCGCGGCCGCGGCGTGGCGCTGACCCAGTCCTTCGGTGTCCACTGCGCCGAGGTCATTGAAGTCACCAGCACCGAAGACGGCATCAGGATCGAAAAGGTCTATGTCGCAGCCGAAGTAGGCACAGTCGTCGATCCGGTCAATTTCGACAATCTGGTCAAGGGCGGCGTCGTCTTCGCGCTCGGCCACGCCATGAATTGCGAGATCACCTATACCGGTGGCATCGCAGACCAGAACAATTTCGACAGCTATCAGGGCATGCGCATGTATCAATGCCCTGAGATCGAAGTTCGCGGTCTCGAGAACGGCGACAAGGTGTTTGGCATCGGCGAACCGCCAGTGCCGCCAGCAGCCGCGGCTCTTGCCGGGGCGATTTTCGCTGCGACCGGCACACGCCTGCGGGAAATGCCGTTCAACAAGTTCGTCGACTTCGCCTGATCAAGCAGCCCCGGTCGAAAGGCCGGGGCCACTCAACGCGCGGCCCGGCAGGATCTCAGGACAGCTCGAGCACCGAACCCGTCTGTCGGCCTCACTGCGTCGATTTCCGTGAAGTTTGGCTTTCTGCCGGTATTGGGCGACTATGCCGCAAGCGCATCCGGCGGCGGATGCATCACGGCAACGATGAGGCCACGCCATCCGGATTGCAGTCATATCCACCATTTTCGTCGGCATCCTGCCGGCCTTCGCTGGACTTGCGCCTTTGCCGGCCGCAGCTCAACCTATCTGCGGGCTTTCTCTGGTACTGGCGCTGGATGTGTCGTCCAGTGTCAATCCCGCCGAATTCACTCTGCAGACCCGCGGTCTGGCGCGTGCGTTGCGTGATCCGGCCGTGCGTCGCTCGATCATTTCCACCGGTGGCATTCAGGCGATGGCACTGGAATGGAGTGGCCGGGACCAGCAGGTGGACATTGCCCCCTGGGCACTGCTGACAAGCGACGCCGGCATTTCCAGGTTCGCCGACCGTATAGAGACCCATCAACGTGTCCATGACGAATTCCCCACCGCTCTGGGCTACGCCTTGGGCCATGCCGCCACTCGGCTGCGCAACGCACCATTGAGCTGCGCCCGCGCGGTCATCGACGTCTCCGGTGATGGCGTCAACAATGAGGGGTTCGAACCACTGCTTGCTTACCGCAACTTCGATTTTACCAACATCACCGTCAACGGCCTGGTCATCCGTGGCGCCGACCCCGATCCGGTCGCCTATTACCGGGCAGAAGTGATCCACGGGCCAGGCGCCTTCGTCGAGATCGCCACCGATTTTGGCGACTACGCGGCCGCCATGAAGCGCAAGCTATTGCGCGAGATAAATGGCGCCGGTCTGGCGATGGCCGATTGAGCGGCTCCTGATCCGCTTCAGCAGCAAAGCAGTTTCAACAAGCCCGGCAGGTCACGGCCTAGCCTCAAAGCTGGTCCCGTCACCAAGCACGATCTTCTTCATCGGGATGTCCCACGGCATCGGGAAAATCGATTTCATCCGCGCAATCGGCTGCCCTACCCCAATGGTGAGGAGATCACCGGGTAGCCGCGCCAGCGTCCGGTCGTAATAACCGCCGCCATTGCCGAGCCGGTAGCCTTGTCCATCGACGCCGAGAAGTGGAACAATCACCACATCAGGCACAACGGGTTCGGGGTTGGCGGGCACCGGAATATTCCAGACTCCCTTTGCCATGGCGCTGTCCGGTGTCCAGCGATGGAATTCCACCGGCTGGTTTTTCTCGATCACCACCGGCAGGCAGATCTGCGCGCCACGCTCGCTGGCCTCGACCATAAAGGGGCGCAGATTGAGTTCACCGCGGATCGGCCAGTACACCGCAATTGACCGTCCCGTCACATCGCCAAGAAAATCCGTGAGCGATGCAGATATACGCACCGCCATGTCCTTGCGATCCTCAAGCGAAACCTTCTGGCGCGCAGCATAAAGGCGTGTGCGTTCGGCCTTGCGGAACACCGAGACATCTTTCCAGGTCTGCGGATCGACAACATGGCCACCGACCAGCATATGCGCGAAACACACTGGAGATCCCGAAGGATCGTCATCTTCATCGTAAGTCATGATCGAAACCTAACACCCGAACCACTCATCGGCGCAAGTTCGATTGCGGCATTTTCGCCCTTGTCAGCACACCCACAATTGACAAAAAATGCAGGAGAGACCGGATCTGATCCCTCCTGCACGGTAGTGACAATCCAATTGCGCCGACCGGCTATTCCTCGTTGATCGACGAAACCGCAAGATTGGTCAGCTTGCTGTTGGCTGCCTTTTCCTGATCGAGAATGCTGCCCAGCAGGTCATGAGCTTCGGTGTGACCGAGCACCTTGGCCCATTCGCGCAAGGTACCGTAACGGGCAATCTCGTAATGCTCGACAGCCTGGGCGGCGGCAATCAGCGCCGCATTCTTGGCAACGCCGCTTGCCTCTTCGATGATGCCTTCGGTCTCCTTGATCAGACCTTCGATGGCATCGCATTTTTCGCCAGAGGCCTTTTTGCCGATCGACTGGAAGACCTTTTCAAGTGTCTTGATCTGGCCCTTGGTTTCTTCCAGATGTTCGCCAATCGCATCTTTCAGCTTCTTGCCATTGGCGGCTTGCTGAACCTTCGGAAGCGCTTTGACCAGCGCGTTCTCGGCGTAATAGATGTCTTGCAGAGTGTGTTCAAAAGCGTCGGACAGGGTCTTCATGGCGCATTTCCTTTCAAACAAATAGTATCGCGATAACCGCGAATTGGGGGCGCATGGTCTGGAGTGACCGGGTGCTTGCGGGACAGGACATCTCGTCCTGTCTGGCGCTCAACGACGCTGATGGTGATTGGTTCCCGGACACGATGCGTGATCGCCCGCTATCTGGCTTCCAACGACGCCAGACGCCACTGCGGGCTCATGAGCGCTGCCTTCGCAATTCTGATCGCCATTGCGACGGCCGTGCAGTAAGGGTGATACATTCAAAATCGAACCTTTTGGAGGTCCCCAAATGACCGTCTGGCCAGATCTATTTTCCGTCGAAGGCACTCATGTGTCGGTGGTTCCGCTGACAATGGAACACCACGATGATCTGGTTGACGCCGCAGGTGATGGTGAGCTGCACCGCCTCTGGTACACAATGATCCCCGCACCGGAAAATGTCGGAGCTGAAATCGAAAGACGGCTGGGACTTCGCAAGGCCGGTTCCATGCTGCCCTTTGCCATCATTGACAAGGCAAGCGGCAAGGCCGTCGGCATGACCACCTACATGAACATCGATGCGGCCAACCGAAGGGTTGAAATCGGCTCGACCTGGTATCGTCAGTCGGTTCAGAAATCACCGCTGAACACCGAGTGCAAATTGCTGCTTCTGGGCCACGCTTTTGAAAAACTCGATTGCATCTGCGTGGAATTCAGAACGCATTTTCTGAATTTCCAAAGCCGGCGGGCAATCGAGCGGCTCGGGGCCAAGCTCGATGGGATCTTGCGCTCCAATGCAATCATGGCCAATGGCACCGTCCGCGATACGGCGGTCTACTCGATCATCGCTTCCGAATGGCCCGCCGTAAAAGCCAATCTGACATGGCAGTTGCAAAAACCGAGATCATAGCGCCGCAAACCGGATGCGCTTACGCCTGATGGTTCGTGATATGCTCAAACCTTGTCGGAATGCATTGAGGTCGAAAACCGATCATGGCTGATTACACGCTCTATTACTGGCCAATTCAGTTTCGCGGCGAATTCGTTCGGTCTGTTCTGGCTTACGTCGAGGCCTCCTGGGTCGAGGCGGGGTTTGACAAAACCCTTGCCCAGAGGGCCGCGGAACCAGGCGCGCAGCTGGTCCCGCATATGGGGCCGCCTGTGTTGACCGACCACAGCTGCGGCATCCATCTTTCCCAGATGCCTGCAATCCTGGCTTATCTCGGCGAGAAACATGGGCTTTTGACCGACGATCCGGTGCTCAAGGCGATGAACCACAAGGTCGTCGGCGACGCCAATGATGTGCTGTACGAGATGACCCGCCACAATGGCGCACAGACCTGGACGGCGGAAACCTGGAATGAGTTCCTCCCCAGGCTTCGGCGCTGGATGGAGATTTTCGAAGAGACCGGCCGGCGTTATGGCCTGACGGCTCGGTCGGGGTACATTTTCGGCACCAAAACGCCTTGCCTTGCGGATCTGGTGACGGCGGTTCTGTGGGGCACCATGACCGCCAAGCTTGCGGCCCTCCGGCCGATGCTCGAAACCCATGCACCCGCCATCGCCGGTCTTTCCGGCCGCATCGCCGAACTTCCTTCCCAGGCCAAACTGCGCAGCCAGAGCGACGCATCCTTTGGCGATGCCTGGTGCGGTGGCCAGATCGAAGCCTCGCTTCGTGCGGTAATTTAGGTACCAGTCGCCAAGACCATCTTTTTTTGTGGCGGTCAAATGGCCGCTTGGAGCCTCATCAAGACCTTCCTCGCAACACAACAAACAATCAATTTGGGCGGGGAGCGGACATTTGTTACGCTTTGGAAGAACGACTGAAATTGGGCGAAAGTGCAAGAGCGGCTGAGGTCCCCTCTTGGCGCGAAGCGGACAAGACTGGCTTGACGGTGGAATCTCTTTAACCCTGAGCCATATCGTCGAGGGGCCTCCTTTTAGATACATTTGCACGCATGCCCAGGGTCGCTTTCGAGGAATATCCAACCTGGGTTTGCCGCAAAACAGATACGTCCTCCAGTTCCCTTCAGGAAATCCAAATGCCAGCGGAATCTTCAATCTTTGCCAGACGTTCCATGCTTTCGGGCGACCAAGTCGCTTTGAAATTATAAAACACTTCAACGCTTCGGTCTTCCTTCGGCAGAATGACCCATGGCTGTTTTGAACCGGTGAAGATATGCACATCCGGCGGCATTTGGTCTGGGTCATCAAGCGTGCCGACGCGAATGAACCGGATATGCTTCCGCAGGCCGCCCATATTTTAGTTACTCCAAACGGCGGTTTTGCATTTGGCGCAGCGCGTGATGTCCTGGCCGGTGCCACTGGGCGTCGGAACCGTAATTTCCTCCAGTTCGCCCGATATTAGCTTCACCCGATCCGCCTCGAACAAGGCGTTGATCGCAAAGGCCGAACCCGAGTTTTTTTGACAGCCTCGGCAATGACAGCCATGGACAATCAGTGGTTCTGCTTCCACCTGATAACGCACATGACCACATGTACAGCCACCTTCTATGGTGTGGGTTTTCATGTCCATGGCGTCCTTTTTTATCACTTCGATTGCCAGAATGTGCGTGCTACGCGGTCACGATATCTGCCTTCAAGCTATCAAGAAAAGCCATCACTTCGCCGCCTTCGGCATCGCCAACGCCGAGCGCGCCCGCAATACTGACGACGATCTCGATAAAACGTGCCCAGTCGGTTTCCGTTATCCCCATTCCTTGATGCGCAAGGGCCATGTCGCGACCGGCATAATACATCTGCCCGCCGGTTTGTTTGACGAGGTAATCGATCAGAATTTGTAGATCACGGGCGTTGCGGTCGGCACCACGGTTTTCCCAAAAGCGTCCAAGAATCTCATCCTGTTGTGCCTGGCCTATCAGTTTGGTTGCGAATAAGGCGATTCCGTCATAGCTGCCAAGGCGGGAGTACAGTGAAGTTTCCATGGTCGTCGTCTCCTTGAACGCGGTTTTGTTTGTTTGCTCAAGACTATTGGTCATATTATAGTCTCCCTCACCAAGTATCCGGCTTCCGTCATGGTGCAGCCGAAGCCGGAATTCATAAGCCAGAGTGCAGACCGGGCTTTTTCATTGCCAAAATGGTCGCGGATAGGGTGTTTGGGAATTCGAGAAAAATCGAAAACCCTTTTGCAAAAATGAACAGGAAGGGGAAATTGAATGCAGTGGGATGACGCGCGGATATTTCTGGCCGTGGCTCGTGAAGGCTCTTTCAGCAGTGCCGCCAGGCGGTTGGGCGTGCAGCATTCCACCGTTTCACGTCGCATTCGCGAATTGGAGCAAAGACTGGCGACGCCTTTGGTCGAGCGCAGGGCGTCAGGCTTTGTCCTGACCGATGCCGGAGAAGAGCTGAAGCTTTCCGCCTGCCGGATCGAGAAGGAACTCTTGTCCTTTGAAGGGTCGGTTTGCGGGCAGGACGAGGACATCGCCGGCGAGTTGCGGGTCACAGCAATTGCCAACATGGCTTCGACAGTGCTGATGCCGTATTTTGCGCGGTTCAGCGCCGCATATCCAAAGATCGAACTGAACGTTCAGGTCACCAATAACTCGGTGCGGCTATCCGAACGTGAGGCCGATGTTGCCATCCGGCAGACCAACAAGCCGCTGGAAACCCTGATCGGTACGCGCCTGACAACGGTGGCTTCAGCCGTCTATGGCGCACGCGACTACTGCGCGACGGTCAAATCGGGACAGGCGGCGGAAAAATGGATCGGGGTGGATTGCTGCGAGTATCATAGAACCTGGACCAAGCAGGCCTGGCCACAAGCCGAACACGCGTTTTACGTCGACGAAACCTCGCTGACACTCGCGGCCTTGAAACAAGGGCTTGGCGTTGGCTTTCTGCCTTGCTTTTTGGGCGACAGCGACCCCGAACTGGCAAGATTTCACGAGCCTGAAAAACAACATGAACTTGGGCTCTGGCTTTTATATCACCGCGATCTGCGCAACACCAAACGCGTGGCCCTGTTTCGCGAGCATATGCAGCGCGAGATCAAGCAAGATTCCGCACTGTTCGAGGGCGCGGCGCCGGCGTCGCATTCCTTGGGCGTGGAAACGGCGGGTTAAGATTGGCACCGTTGTAAAACTCTTGTTCGTTTATCAGAGGATGTCCGCTTTGAAGAGGTTCGCCAATCTTCTCGCACCCATAACTATTGACGGCTTCCCATCCTCCGCACCGGTGGCCTGATGAGGTCCCGGGAAATAGTGCAGACGTAGCAAAAGCCCGCTTTTGGCGCAAAACAGCAGGTGACCGAAAATCTACTCTATGTCAGCTCTGAGCCGGAAGCACCACTGTTGCGAGTTGCTCGAAGCTCCGCATACCGGAACTTCGACCATCGCAATAAAGATCAGTTTTCCGCCAACGGCCAAAGCAACCTATCTGACGCGAGGCAAGCGGAAGACCAACATCCAAACCGGACACCGCAGCAGGCTGGAGAGCCTCGCGCTCGCGCTCCGCCTCATAGGGAAAAGTGCCAGTCGGCCTGTAAGCCGGGTTCTGTAAGGCCTTGACCCTTGCGAGCCAAAACGTGGCAGCCATTCCTCTGGGATACGCATTGCTGCGCACCTCAAGCAACCTACCCGGATGATCAACCCCGGAAAAAGGGCCGGACTTGCGCCCTGCGTCATCCCTATTCGGTCTTGCTCCCGGTGGGGTTTACCGTGCCGCTTCCGTTGCCGGTCGCGCGGTGGGCTCTTACCCCACCCTTTCACCCTTACCCCGCCATCTCATCGCCGGCCAAACCTGAAACTCAGGCACCGGCAATCAGAAGGCGGGGCGGTTTACTTTCTGTGGCACTTTCCCTGGGGTCGCCCCCGCCGGACGTTATCCGGCACCGTTTATCCGTGGAGCCCGGACTTTCCTCGCCCTGCTGTCTTTCGACGTTGCAAAGCGCGGCTGCCCGGCCGACTGGCGCGCTCTCCTTAGACCATGAAGACGGCGATGGCCAGACAAATGCCGGTCTGTCGACACAAGCTTGAATTGACATCCTTTGCAGGCCGGATTATCGAGCGCTCAGGGTGAAGGCCCCTGCCGCTCGCTGGCTTGTCCATGGTGAAGTCCTTCGCAATTCTCTCATCCACCGATTTCAGTTGAATGCGGTTTGATGGCAATGCGAGCGCCCTTCTTGTTTCCGCATCCAGACACTGAATGAGGTTTGTGATGACAGGATTGTCTACACCCAAAAAAAATATCTATCTTTCCGGTCCGCTGCCGGCACTGTTTGCCAAGACCGCAACGCCGATTATCGCGGTGATGGGCGTCAACGGCCTGTTCACGGTGGTCGATGCCTATTTTCTCGGCGCTTACGTCGGGGCCGACGCGCTCACAGCGGTGACGCTGATGTTCCCGCTTTACATGCTGCTGGTGGCGCTTTCGACACTGGTGTCGAACGGCTTCGCCAGCGTTTTTGCACGGCTGATCGGTGGCGGCGAACGCCATCTGGCGCACACCGTGTTTGCTCAAGCCGTGCAACTGGCGCTGGTCGTCTGTGCGGTTCTGATCGCAATGTTCCTGATCTTTGGCAATGCGCTCAGCCTGATGGCCGCCAATGGCGATACGGTGATGGCCGGGATGGGATATACCTATATCTCCATCTTGATATTCTGCTCGCCGCTGGTCTTCGTGCTGTCGATCAACATTGCCGCCCTGCGCAGTGAAGGGTTGCTCACCGCAATGGCGGCGATCACGCTGATGTCGGCGCTGCTGAATATCGCCTTCGACTACCTCTTCATTGTCGAATTTGGCACCGGCGTCGCCGGCTCGGCTTACGGAACTGTGCTGGCGCAAACCTGTGCTATGTCCGCGGTCCTCCTCTACCGGTCACGTTCCGACCGGAAAGCAGAACCGGAGCTACGGCTATTCAAGGCCGGACGAAACCACTGGGGTGAACTTCTGGCGCTCGGCGCGCCATCCAGCCTCGGCTATATCGGGCTCGCTCTATCAGCAGGATTGACACTGCTTTGCCTGCAGCTCTGGGCCGGAGACACATATGCAGTGACTGCCGGCGCGTTCGGCATCATCACCCGGTTGATCACCTTCAGCTTCTTGCCTCTGCTGGGGTTGAGCATGGCGTTCCAGACCATCGCCGGCAACAATTACGGCGCGAAAATGGCGGCGCGAACCAACAGGAGCATTGCCTTGGCATTGGTCCTGGCGCTCGTCTATTGCGTGACTGTCGAACTGACCTTCCTGATCACCCGCTCGGAGATCGGCTTCATCTTCATTGAGGATGGCGCCATCGTCAGCGAGATCGCCCGAATATTGCCGTTCGTGGTCTTCACCATGTTCCTCTTCGGACCCTTGATGATGATCGGCTCCTATTTTCAGGCAATCGGCGATGCCCCTCGGGCCGCATTACTCGGTCTTTCCCGGACCTATCTGTTCGCCCTGCCTCTGACCTTCCTTCTGCCCTTCTGGTTCGGTGAGCCGGGGATCTGGTACGCCGGCATCGTCGCCGAACTGCTAGTGCTGATGACGACTGTGCTTGTGCTTGTTCAACGCAAAAAGGCTGCGGGCAACCGCTGGGGTCTTTTGGAAAGCCGGAGTTGACTCCCGATCAAGACAAGCGTCCCGGCCGGGCCCAGGGCAGTCCGCCAAACGGCTTGGCACAACCATCCCTAAACGCAAAGCGGCCGCCCAAATGGCGGCCGCAAATTATTATGAACTTTTCCGGAACCTTTTTCACCGAGCTGCGTTTCCTATCAGACCAAGCTGATGAAAGAAGGGGCGCCTCCAGCCTTATTTCATCAGCTTGGCAACCTTGCCGCAATAGCGCTTGGACACAGGGTTCATCCGCTTGGCGCCATGGCCGGCATTGTATTTCAGGATCGTGCCGCAGGTGGTGCCGCCACCGAGTTCGTGCGCCTTGGCAAGATAAAGCATGCCGAATTTGATGTTGGTCTCGGGATTGTAGAGCGCCTTGGTCGAGCCGCGATACCCCATCATCCGGGCTGTCGCCGGCTTGATCTGCATCAGACCGACTTCACCAGCCGAGCCGCGCGCTTTTGGCCGGTAGTTGCTTTCCACTGAAATCACCGCGTGGGCCAGAGCTTCCGGAACGCCGTTCTTCTTGGCATAGCTCGAAATCAATTTCCCGTAAGGCCGCGTGGAATATCCAAAGCTCATGCTGGAGTTCTTGATCTTGCCGCTGGAAATCGAGCCGGTTGTTTCGTTCGAAGTTCCGGTGGTTTCGCAGCCCGTAAGCACAAGGGATACCAAGGCCGCCGCAGCAGCCGTAAAAATAAGACGCATAGTTTGAATTACTCCGATGGCGCCTTGCCCAACCGTTCATCGACGAGGACGGGACCATACCCCTGGCGCGTTGCTTGTCAGCCCGGAACCGCGACAGGCTTTTGCCTTCACCCGTTCCGTGCGTGGAAGCCAACTCAATCAGGGCACAGAGGGGCGGATTTAAGGCCAGGCAACCCAAAAAATGCTGCGTCGCAATAAATTTAAATGTCAGAGTGTAACATTCTTCTCGCCCGGGGGCCGCCTGAACTGCGTCGGCAAGGCCTCAATCAGGCCACTGTCGGCAGCGCGGTGAGCAGCTGGTGCAACGTACCGATAGTCGACGCGTCGGCAATGCCATCAACGCGCTCGGGGCGGAAATGCCGCTGAAACGCACGGATCGCCGCCGCTGTCTCGGCATTGTAGGCACCGTCAACCTGAACGGCGTAACCGTAAAGCGCCAGCATCGTCTGCAGCGCCTCCACCGGTTGGCCCGCGTCACCCTCCTGGAAAAACCGTCCGCCACCGACTGGCAGTGGCTCGACCCAGTGGCCGATACCCTCACCATGCAGCCGGCCCCACGGGAATCTTTCACCCGGATCCTGTTTGCGCATCGGCGCAATGTCGGAATGCGCCAGCACCCGATCAGCCGGAATAGCGTTGCGCGCTATAATGTCCCGGCAAAGCTCAATCACCGACTTGATCTGCGCCTCGTCAAATGGCGGTGAACCCGCCTCATGTCCCGGATTGGCAATCTCGATGCCGATCGAGGCAGAATTGATGTCGGTCTCGCCTTTCCAGCAACTCTGTCCCGCATGCCAGCCACGCGCGCTCTCAGGCAACAGCTGAGTGACCAGACCCGCCTCATCGACGAAATAATGCGACGAAACCTGGCTTTCTTCCGAGCAAAGCCAGTCAAGTGCAGCGTCCGCTGTCGGCATTCCGGTGTAATGCAGGATCAGCATGTCCGGCATCCGCCCGTCCTTGCGCTCGCCATGATTGGGTGATGGGCGCACACAGGCGGTTTTAAAATCGGGTTCAAACATACTCATGCGGCAGCGCGTGCTTTCTCGATTACCGCGAAGGCATCATTGAGCGCAGCCATACGGTCATTGGCAATGGTGAGAAACTCCTCCGGCACGCCGCGCGCGCGCAGCCGGTCAGGATGGCTTTCGGAAGCAAGCGTCCGATAGCGTTTCTTCACCTCTGTGAATGGCGTCGTCTCCGGCAGCCCGAGCACCGCATAGGGATTGATGCCATCGGGATGGACATGACGCGCCATGATGCGGTCAAAATAGGCTTCGTCGATGTGGAAAATATCAGCCACATTGGCGATGAATTCAAGTTCCTTGTGATGGATGACCCCATCGGCCTTGGCGATATGAAACAGCCCGTCAAGCACGTCTTCGAGCATTGCGCAATTGGCCTGGCCCGAACCGCACATGCCGGCCACCCGCTGGGCATAGGCCTCGTAGCCCGCCACATCCTGCTTGGCGAGATTGTAGAGCCGCGCCACATTTCCGGCTTCGGACTGCGGAACGGCAAAAATCTCCTGGAAAGCCCGAACTTCCTCAGGCGCGACGATACCGTCGGCCTTGGCCATCTTTGCTGACAGCGCAATCACGGCGACTGAAAACGCCACCTTGCGCCGTGTCTCCGGATCGCCGGCAAACACCGTGCGCACGGCTTCAACAACGCCGGAAAAAGCGGTGGAAGCGGTTTCGCCGATGGCATCAAAAAGGCGGCTGAACAAAGACATGATTTGTACTTACGCGATTTGGTCTTAAAAATCGAGTATATGCAGCGCACAATCGGTGAACGATCCATCACTCGTAACGATACCATTCATCGCCGGAATTCGCTGGACCCGAAGCGGATTGCCCCGCTATGCCGGTGCAATGACCGACACATCAAATTCATCAGCGCCCCTGCCTTCAGTTCCCGCCCATCCGCTAGCAGGTATGGCGATTGGGTTTATCGGTATTGTCATCTTTGGCGCCACCCTGCCCGCCACCCGCATCACGCTGGACGGCTTTTCGCCCGCTTTCATCACCTTCTCACGTGCGGCGATTGCAGCAACCGTCGCAGGCCTCACCCTGCTGCTGCTTAGAAAACGGTTCCCGCGCCAGCATGCACTCTCGCTTTTCATCGCGGGAATACTGCTCGTCTATGGCTTTCCGGGTTTTTCCAGTGTCGCTATGCAAACCGTGCCGGCATCGCACGGCGGCATCGTGCTCGGTGTTCTGCCGCTGATGACCGCCACCTTTGCCGCTCTGTTCGGTGGCGAGCGTCCGGGTCTGACATTTTGGGCCTGGAGCATTGCCGGGGCTGCACTGGTGATCATCTTTTCGCTCTCCGGAGCCGACATTGACCCCGGCATCGGCGATCTGTGGCTCGGATGCGCCGCGCTGTCTGCATCTTGCGGCTACGTCATTTCCGGCAAGCTCGCCCGCACACGGCCAGGCTGGGAAGTAATCAGCTGGGCACTGATCATCACCGCACCCATGTCACTGGCGGGCACGGCGTTCACCTGGGAGACCGGGGTTAATCAACCGGACAGCCACGCATTGATGGCGCTCGCCTATCTCTCGCTTGGTTCGATGTTTGCCGGTTTCATCTTCTGGAACTGGGGCATGGCAATTGGCGGCATCGCCCGCGTGGGCCAGGTGCAATTGTTGCAAAGCTTCGTCACGCTGGGCCTCTCCGCCCTGCTGCTTGGCGAAACCGTAACACCGGTGATGCTCGGTTTCGCCATAGCCGTCGGCTTCGTGGTCTGGTGCGGACGCAAGGCCAAGGTGGGCTGAGATCAGCCCTCTCAGCTGTGCCCCGCCACCTCGCGTGGCTTGTAGGCCGCCTCCAGCAAACGAATGGAAGCGGCGTCGAGCTTCACATCAAGTGCGCCAATCGCCTCTTCGAGCTGGCCAATTTTGGTGGCGCCGATAATCGGGGCGGTCACGTAGTCTTTCGACATCACCCAAGCATAGGCCACCTGCGCCGGCTTGACGCCGAGCTTGGCGGCGACTTTTTCCACCCGTGACAGGATCGCATAATCCTGCGCCGAGCCGAAATACCCCTGCGCCATCTTGTCGGTGGTGGCGCGGTTTGTCGCCTGGCCCTCTTTCGGGCGATTGCCAGCCAGGAACCCGCGCGCGATCGGCGACCAGGGCACGACGCCAACACCTTCGGACGCGCAATAGGGCATCATTTCGCGCTCTTCTTCGCGATAGGCCAGATTGTAGAAATTCTGCATGGCGGCGAAAGGCTGGTAGCCCCGCGCCTTTTGCATCTCGCGCAGCTTGGCGAACTGCCAGGACCACATCGACGAGGCTGCTACATAGCGCACCTTGCCTGCCTGAATGACAGCCTCAAGCGCATCAAGCGTCTCTTCATATTCCGTTTCGGGATCAAGCCGGTGGATATAAAGCAAATCGACATAATCCATGTCGAGGCGCTCAAGCGACTGGTCGATCTGATCGAAAATGTGCTTGCGCGACAGGCCGCGGTCGTTGGCCCGGCCATCGCTCATCCGCAAACCGACCTTGGTCGCCACCACCACCTCGTCACGCCGCGCATAGGCCTTCAAGGCCTTGCCGGTTATTTTCTCCGAATCCCCGTAATTGTAATGGTTGGCGGTGTCGAAAAAATTGATCCCGCTTTCCACGGCCTTGCGGAAGAAGGGCTGTGCCGCCGCCTCGTCAATCACCCAAGGATGCGTCGGCCCGCCCGGCGTGCCAAAGCTCATGCAGCCGAGGCAAAGCCGCGACACCTTCAGGCCTGTTTTCCCCAGCCGGACAAAATCCATGCGCCTTCTCCCCGTGTGATTCAGAATATGGCTGACGATAGGCAGGCGACACCCGAACGGTCAATAGCTGGCGGCTGCCCTCGCTGCCTGGTCATATTGCCCCGACATCACCCGCATCAGCGCCGCGAGCTCGCTGATGCGCGCTTCATCCAGACCAAGTGACTTGACTGACTCAATCAGCAGTTTTTCCCGCAGATCCCTGTACCGCAGGCACAGATCCGCGCCTGCCTTGGTGATCCGCGCGGTCTTTTCCTTACCGCGCCGGCCAGATTCGACCAGTCCCAGCGCCTCGAGTTTCTTCAGTGCATAGGCCACCACATGGGTGTCCTCAATGTTGAACATCATGCACAGTTCCGACTGGCTCTTGTCGCGCTCACGGTGATTGACGGCATGCAACAGCTGCACTTCGATGCTCGACAGCCCCTCACCGCCCGCAGCCGCCGTGCAACGGGTGATCCAGCGCTGGAAGGCATTGCTCAGGATCACCAGACCAAATTCCATTTCCGACAGCGCCGGCAGCCCGCCATCGGCCAGATGCGAGGCCGATACAATCGGGCCGATGCTTGTCGCAGCCGTTGATTTTTGTGGAGCCATTGCGCTTTCACTCACGTTTTATCGATAAAATATTGACGTTATGCCGACAATAAGCATTATACGCAGACAATTATCCATGTCCATGGCAACAACCGGGCACGCAATCTCACGGGAGCGATTGATATGACAGGCGTTTGGGATTTCTGGATTGATCGTGGCGGCACTTTTACCGATGTGGTTGGCCGCGCGCCCGATGCCACCCTGCACCAGCGCAAGCTGCTGTCGGAAAACCCGGAAGCCTATCCCGACGCGGCCATTCAGGGCATCCGCGATCTGCTCGGCGTCGATCAGGGCACGCCGATCCCGCCGGCCCGTGTCGGCCACGTCAAGATGGGCACCACCGTTGCCACCAATGCGCTGCTCGAGCGCAAGGGCGACCGCACCCTGCTGGTCATCACCAGGGGTTTTCGCGATGCGCTGCGCATCGCCTATCAGGCCCGCCCGGATATTTTCGCCAAGGAAATCATCCTGCCAGAACAGCTTTACGAGCGGGTGATCGAAGTTGACGAGCGCACCATGGCCGACGGCAAGGCGGTGCGCGGCGTCGACCTCGAAGCACTTGAGCCCGAACTGGCCAAGGCCCGCGCCGATGGCATCGATTCCGTCGCCATCGTGCTGATGCACTCCTGGCAGAACCCAATCCACGAAATCATCGTCGAAGGTGCCTGCCAGCGGGCAGGCTTTGCCCAGATCTCGGTCAGCAGCCAGGTCTCGCCGCTGGCCAAGTTGGTCGGACGCGGCGACACCACCGTGGTCGACGCCTATCTCTCACCGATCCTCAGACGCTATGTCGACCGGGTCGCGGGCGAACTCGGCGCCACCCCATCCGGAGAGCCCGGCCCGACGCTGCAATTCATGATGTCCTCGGGTGGACTGACCGCGGCCGACATGTTCCGCGGCAAGGACGCCATTCTGTCCGGCCCCGCAGGCGGCGTCGTCGGCATGGTCGAGACCGCGGCGCTTGCAGGTTTCGACAAGGTCATCGGCTTTGACATGGGCGGCACCTCCACCGATGTCGCCCATTATGACGGCGACTATGAGCGCGCTTTTGATACAGAAGTCGCCGGTGTCCGCATCCGCGCACCGATGATGCGCATTCACACCGTCGCCGCCGGCGGCGGCTCGATCCTGCATTCCGGTGAAGGCCGCTTCCGTGCCGGCCCCGATTCCGCCGGCGCCAATCCCGGCCCCACTTGTTATCGCCGCGGCGGCCCGCTGACCGTCACCGACGCCAACGTCATGCTCGGCAAATTGCAGCCCGATTTCTTCCCCGCCATTTTCGGCCCTGCACAGGACCAGCCGCTCGACATCGACGCGGTCCGTAAAGCCTTTGATGGTTTGGCAAAAGACCAGCCCGGCAAGAGCGCAGAAGAGATCGCCGAAGGTTTCATCACCATCGCGGTCGAAAACATGGCCAACGCCATCAAGAAGATCTCGGTGCAGCGTGGCTATGATGTCACCCGCTATTTGCTCAATTGCTTCGGCGGCGCCGGCGGCCAGCATGCCTGTCTGGTCGCCGACGCGCTGGGCATGGAATCGATCCTGATCCACCCCTTCTCCGGACTTCTGTCAGCCTATGGCATTGGCCTCGCCAGCGTCTTCGCCAGCCGTCAGCAGGCGATCATCAAACCACTTTCGGAAGAAAGCCGCCTCGACGTCAAACTGCTGATAGACAGCCTGTGCAAAGGCGTCTTCGAGGAACTGGCAAGCCAGGGCGTGCCCGATGCCGCGATCAGCTGGCGGCCGCTGTTGCAGCTGCGCTATGACGGCACCGACACCACCATTCCGGTTGCCTTCTCGGATTTTGATTTCGACGCGGCCCGTGCCGAATTTGAAACCGCGCACAAGGCCCAGTTCGGTTTTGTCTATGACAACAAGCCCGTGATCATCGAGGCAATTTCAGTCGAAGGCATCGACGACCGCAAGGATGGTCGTAAAGAGCCGGAACACCTGATGACCACCGTGGAAGCCGATGGCGGCGAGACCCGCCAGATCTATTCCAATGGGCAATGGCGCGATGCGCTGGTTATCCGCCGCGACCGCTTGCGGCCCGGCCACCGGATCACTGGTCCGGCGCTGATCATCGAGCCCAACCAGACCATCGTCATCGAGCCCGGCTGGGAAGCACGCATCAACATTCTCGATCATGTCGTGCTGACCCGCTTCGAGAAACTCGACCGCGCACTCGCCATCGGCGCCGATCAGGCTGACCCGATCATGCTTGAGGTCTTCAACAATTTGTTCATGTCGATCGCCGAACAGATGGGCGTGACGCTTCAGAACACCGCCTACTCGGTCAACATCAAGGAACGGCTCGATTTCTCCTGCGCGGTGTTCGACCGCACCGGCGCACTGGTTGCCAATGCACCGCACATGCCGGTGCATCTGGGTTCGATGGACCGCTCGGTGGAAACCATCATCCGGCTCAATGAAGGCGACATCCACCCCGGCGACGTCTTTGCACTCAACGCGCCCTATAACGGCGGCACGCATTTGCCCGACATCACCGTGGTCACCCCGGTGTTTTCAGATGACGGCAGCGAAATCCTGTTCTGGTCCGCCTCGCGCGGCCACCACGCTGATGTCGGCGGTTCAGCCCCCGGCTCAATGACGCCGCTCGCTACCACGGTCGACGAGGAAGGCGTGCTGATCGACAATTTCCGCATCGTCGAACGCGGCCGCTTCCGCGAAAAGGAGTTGGTCGAAATCCTCACCGATCACCCCTTCCCGGTGCGCAATGTCACCCAGAACGTTGCCGACCTGAAAGCCCAGATCGCCGCCAATGAGAAGGGCGTCGCCGACCTGCGCAAGATGGTCACCGACTTCGGGCTCGATGTGGTCGAGGCCTATATGGGTCACGTCCAGGACAATGCGGCTGAAAGCGTAGCCCGGGTGATCTCGACGCTGTCGGATTGTCAGTACGAATATCCAACCGACACCGGTCAGGTGATCAAGGTGAAAATCTCCGTCGACCGCGACAAGCGTGAAGCCACGGTTGATTTCACCGGCACCTCGGACGCCATGGCAAACAACTTCAACGCGCCCGAACCGGTGGCCCGCGCCGCCGTGCTCTACTGCTTCCGTGTGATGGTCGAAAAACCGATCCCGATGAACGCCGGTTGCCTGCGTCCCATCCGCATCATCATCCCCGAAGGCTCGATGCTCAAGCCGGCCTATCCGCGCGCCGTCGTGGCCGGCAATGTCGAAACCTCGCAGCACGTCACCAACGCCATTTTTGGTGCATTGAACGCGCTGGCCAACAGCCAGGGCACAATGAACAACCTGACCTTCGGCAATGACAAGCACCAGTATTATGAGACCATCTGCTCAGGCTCGCCGGCCGGTTACGAGAATTCCGGCCGCGGCTTCAACGGCACCTCGGGTGTTCACACCCATATGACCAACTCGCGGCTGACTGATCCGGAAATTCTCGAAATGCGCTTCCCGGTCGAACTCGAGGACTTCCACATCCGTGACGGCTCCGGCGGCGTCGGAAAATTCAGCGCCGGCAATGGCACCAAACGAACCATCCGTTTCCTCGAGCGCATGGATCTGGCAATCCTGTCCTCGCACCGAAATCGTCCGCCGCTTGGCATCGATGGGGGCGGCGAAGGTCAGGTCGGCAAGACCGAAGTACGCCGCCGAGACGGCACCATAGAAACGCTTAAAGCCTGCGACCAGACTGTACTGGAAGCAGGCGAAGCGGTGATCCTGACCACGCCAACGGCTGGTGGTGCCGGAAAGGCCTGATGCGAGAAAAGTGCCTGACAGACAGACCGTCTGTCAGGCAAATTTGAGCAAACTAGGCGTCGTTTGGGCGGGCTGTGTCTGCGGGTCCATTGATGTTGGAAACCATGACGCCTGCATCGTGGACAGCCGGTTGCCAAAATAGCCGCCCTGCATCTGTTCTGCTCCGGCTGCGCGGGCGCATTTGAGATCTTCCTCGTTGTCGACGCCGGTCAGTGTCACGGGCGTTTCGACGGTCGAGGCAAGCTGCAAAAACAAGGTCAGCATCTGATCCAGGCGCTTTTCACCCGCAAGCGACCTGATGTTGGCGAGGTCAAGACGGACGCGGTCCACCGGGAAGGCCCTTCCCATCGACAGTCCGGCAATGCTGGCCGCAAGTTCGCTGACCGAAATTTTCACGCCTTTTTCCCGCAAGCGTTCCAGATTTTTCAGCACGTTAGCACCGTCATATCTGGTTGCATTGGGTTCGACATCAAGAACCAGGCGAGCAGGATCAAACCCGGCCCTGTCCAGTGCAGCAATCACCCACTCGGCAAATACCGGATCGCGAAGCTGAACAGCAGAGACTGGCAGTGTGATATCGGCTTTCTCGCGCCAGCCGCCCGCATCTTTGAGCGCCCGCTGCAGCATCCACTTGCCGAGTGGCAAGATCAGACCACTGGCTTCGGCCATTGGCATGAAGTCCTTCTGGGTCAGATCACCATCATCGGAAAAGGCCCAGCGCACTTGCACCGTAAATCCCGTAACCGACAGGGTTGCGGCCTTCACCACCGGCCGGTAGTCGAGATGGAACGCCCCGCTGGCGATGCCCTTGCGCATCTCGGCCTCCATCTGCAGGCGCCGCCGGTGATCGCGATCCATATCCTGAGTAAAGAAGCGATGGCTTGAGCCGGTCTTTTCCTTGGCGTGATAGAGTGCCAGATCTGCACGCTTGAGCAGCTCGGACAAAGTCGCGACATCAGCATCTGTTCTGGCGAAGCCGATACTGCCGGCGGTTTCGATCCACCCGGCAGAGCTGTCGACCGGACGAAATACAAAAGCCGCCAGACCATCACAATAACCCGAAATCGTTTCCGTGCCGGGCGCATGTTCCCAGAGAAGAACGAATTCGTCGCCTCCGAGCCGGTAGACCCGCTGCCCCTCATTGCAAAACGACTGCAGCCGTTCGGCAAGTGTCTTCAGCACCAGATCACCAGCGGCGTGGCCCATCGTGTCATTGATGTATTTGAAACGGTCGAGATCAAACAGCAACAATGCCAGCGGAGCCGTCTGCTCCGTTCTGCAACGAAGGATCCGCTCCACGTCCTCGCTCAACGCATGGCGATTGCGCAACCCTGTCAGACTGTCGTGATATGCCGCTTGCCGCAGCTGTTCAGTAGCCGCCCGCTCGCTTCGGATCTGCCGTGCAAGGCGGTCATGGCGGTAACCAAGACCTGCAACAAGCGCAGTAATGCCCAAAGGTGCTGCAACCGCAGCCAGCCCGAACGGGCTGGTCAGAAACTCATAGCCCGCATGCGCCATTCCGGCGCCGACGAGCATTTCATATACCATAGCCGCCAACGGCGTCACTATTGCGATAACCAAACCAGCGATTGCATATCGCTTGCATGCGTTTGGCACATACGAATTTAGCATCATGCCAAAATCTCCTGTTCCGGAGACCAGATGCACTTCCAGACCTTAACAAAAAGTCACCACGGAATTGTTGTGGTAAACGCACCGTTGACGGCATTTTTCAAAATTTAAGCTTTTGCCGGTAAACAGATGGAAAATTCCGTCCCGGCCATGCCCAATCGGAATCCGGACTGATGCCAAGTTCGCCTAAAATCCTGATTTTACACACTGATTCACCAGAAGAGGCAATTTGATGCCCATCAGCAAGACAGTATTAACGCTAACAACGCTTGGTTTTTCGTTGCGGCAACTGTTGGCGCGACCGGGCTTGATGAACGCTAAACCCGGACCGGGCGCACTGCCCACAATCGCAGCCCTGCTCCTGATCGCAGCCACCGGCCTTTCGGGCTGCAGCTCGACCAGTCTTGAAGACAGTCTGCAACCGATCGGAAATTCCAAGCGGTCCGCCGTCAAAACCTTGGTTCCCAATGTCAAAAAGCTGCCGCCGCCCGGCAACGGCCGCTATGGCGACAATGCGCCGGTCGATTTCGGCAAGCGCCACCCCGACCGTTATCCCGTCCACGGCATCGACATTTCCAAATGGCAGGGCGAGATCAACTGGAACGAAGTTCGCCGGGCCGGTGTTGCCTTCGTCTTCATGAAGGCCACCGAAGGCGGCGACCACACTGACAGCCGCTATGACGAGTACTGGCGCGGCGCCCGCGCGGCAGGCATCGCCCATGCGCCCTATCACTTCTACTACTTCTGCCGCCCGGCGCGCGAGCAGGCCGCCTGGTTCATCGCCAATGTGCCGCGCGAATCCGTCCAGATGCCACCGGTACTCGATGTCGAGTGGAACCACGCATCCAGGACCTGCACGACACGTCCCGATCCGGATACCGTGCGCGCCGAGATGAAAGTCTGGATGGACATCGTCGGCCGCCATTACGGCAAGCGCCCGATCATCTACACCCCGGTCGATTTTCACCGCGAAAACCTCGATGGCCATTTCGAGGGCTATCAATTCTGGCTGCGCTCGGTCGCAGCCCACCCCCAGGATATCTATCCCGACCACCCCTGGACCCTGTGGCAATATACCGGCACCGGCATGATGCCGGGCATCAAGGGCGACACCGACATCAACGCCTTCGCCGGAAGCAAGCAGCAGTGGAAGGAATGGTTGCAGAAATACGCGCGCTGAAACGCGGCCCGTTGTCCCCCACGCATATTGGAGCGAAGCTACCAAGCATGCGAAGCACCAGGCACCTCTCTGTACCATCCGCCCGCAATTGCGTTGTTGCTAAACCATTATGCAGCCTGACATGTGACCTCTCACCTCATCATTGCCACAAATCTGGGGTGGGTTTGCCATCCCATCAGGAGTTGAAGCCATCATGACACCGAAGTTCCCCATCGCCATCCTGCTCGCAAGCCTCGCGTCCACCCCGGCCATGGCCCAGGCCCCCGCCTGCGGCGGCAATTTCGCCCAGTTCATCGAAGGCGTCAAAGCCGAGGCGATGGCTCTCGGCGTCAGCGCCGATGTCGCTCAAAATGCACTTCGTCGCGCATCCATTGACAACAAGGTGCTGTCAATGGACCGGGCGCAAGGTGTATTCCGCCAGACATTCCTCGAGTTCTCCAAACGCTCGGTCAGCTCCAACCGCATGCAGGTCGGCGCCAAGAAGATCAAGCAATACGCCAACACCTTCGCCCGCGCCGAAGCCGAATACGGCGTACCCGCGGCAGTGATCACCGCGTTCTGGGGGCTGGAAACCGATTTCGGTGCGGTTCAGGGCGATTTCAACACTTTGAACGCGCTTGCCACGCTGGCCCATGATTGCCGCAGACCCGAATTGTTCCGCCCGCAACTTATTGCGGCCATAGAGATGGTCGGCCATGGCGATCTCGATCCCTCAGGCACCACCGGCGCCTGGGCCGGCGAAATCGGCCAGGTGCAGATGCTGCCCAGAGACATCATCGAATATGGCCTCGATGGCGATGGCGATGGCCACGTCAATCTCAAGACATCGTCCGAAGACGCAATCATGACCGCCGCCAAATTCATCAAGGCGCTCGGCTGGCGCGCAGGCGAGCCGTGGCTGGCCGAGGTCTCGGTGCCCTCCGGCAACTTCCCTTACGAAAAATCAGGCCTCGGCCAGGGCATGAAACTGAGCGACTGGACGGCGGCTGGCGTAAGCTTTCGCAACGGCGCCCCGACATCGCAGAACCTGTCCGCCGACCTGCTGTTTCCGCAAGGCCGCAACGGCCCGGCCTTTCTGGCGTTCCCGAATTTCTCGATCTATCTCGAATGGAACCAGAGTTTTATCTACACCACATCGGCTGCCTATTTCGCCACACGGCTTGCCGGCGCCAAGCCCTACGATGCCGGCAATCCCGGCAACGGGCTCGGTGATGGTGCAATGAGGCAGCTGCAAGAAAAGCTCGCCGGGCGCGGCCATGATGTCGGCAAGATCGATGGCATACTCGGTGGCGGTACGCGCGCCGCCGTGCGCGCCGAGCAGTTGCGACTCGGCCTGCCCGCCGATGGCTGGCCGGATCAGACCCTGCTCAACAAGCTTTAATGCTTATCCGTTTCGGGCGTTTCCAATGCCTGATTGCCGCTCTCGTCCAGAGGACCGGTCGCCGCCTGATTGATTGAGGGCGGCCGCGTCTCCGCATTGACATCATCAGACACGGCGCTATCAGCTCCCGAGATCTCGGCTGCAACCGGCTCAGCCGTGCTTGCCGCTGCCGCTGCAGCCTGCGTGCCCGACTTGACGTCAGTGCGCCGCACCCGGCGCTGGTATAGCGCGAAACGGAAGGCACGGTAGCGGGCTCTGGTCGCCCACACAACATTCTCCACACCGTCAAGTTCGTCTTCATAGGCTTGCGCCAGTGCGTGCTTGTAAGATCCCAAACCTTCGCTGGCGAGATCCTCGACACGCTCCATAAGGTTGAACCAGATCGGCGACACCAGCAGCGAGATCGCTGTCACCGCTATCGCCAGACGGTAGATATCGGAGCCGAATGCACCGGATGCGAAACCCGCCGCAGCAAGCACAAAGGAAAACTCGCCGATCTGCGCCATCGATAGCCCGGCCAGCAGCGCGGTTTTCGGGTCAGACCCGGTGATCCGCAGCAGAAAGATGTTAAGCGCCGTCTTCAAACCCACCACCAGAAGAGCCGCGGCAAGCACAAGCGCAATATTGGCGAGAATGAAATCGAGGTCGATCAACAGGCCGATGGACAGGAAGAACACCACCAGCAGAATGCTCTGGATCGGCTCGATCACCGGGATGACGCGGCTTCGAAGCGTTGAGTTGCCAACGATGATACCAGCGAGAAACGCCCCATAGACCGGCGAAAGCCCTGCCAGACCGGACAATGCGGCGGCGGAAAAGCACAAGGCCAGCGAACCGATCGCCAGAAGATCGACATTGTCCTCGATTGCTGAGGCAAAAGGCAGCTTGAGCTTCGGATTTCGGCCGAACCACCACAACAATCCGGCCAGCAGTGCCACCGCGACCACCACCTTGAAAGTCACCTCGGCGATATCGATGCTCTCTCCACCGAGACTGGAGACCAGGATCAGCATCGGCACCACGGCGATGTCTTGCGCAATCAGCACGCCAACCGCGACCCGGCCCGGCGCGCTGCGGAGTTCGCCCATTTCTTCAAGCATCTTCATCGCCACAACCGTACTCGACAGCGCGATGATGAAGCCCAGAATCAGGGTTTCGGATGGACTGGCGCCCAGCATGAAAGCCAGCAAGGCAGCCAGCACCATTGAGGCGAGCAATTGCCCGCCCGCCACGATAACGGCCTGCTTGAGGCTCATCACAAAGGCCTTGATCGACAACTCCATGCCGATGAAGAACAACAGCACCACCACGCCCATCTCGGCAAGCAGCGCCACATTTTCCGACGACGAAATCACCCCGAGGCCGGTTGGACCAAGCGCCAGCCCGGCCAGGATGAAGCCCACCAGAGGCGGCTGCCTCAGTCGCATGAACCCAAGACCCATAAGGGCTGCGATAGCCACGGCAATTGCAATCGCCACCATATGGTCGCCGTGATGCGCTGATTGCACCGTCGCATCGACAACATGGGTCGCTACTTCGACTACATTGTTTGCTGCTTCTACCGCCTTAGCGAGATTCTCATCCATGCCATCTCCTTGCCGGATCAGACTAGAGGATCAATGCCGGTCAAGGAAGGCTTGCGAGGCAATTCTGTCCGCATTGCAGCATTCTGACACCGCGCAACAGATATACAGCACCAACCCGCCGAGTTGTCGAAAAGCGCGGTTTTCAACCGTTACGTCCCCGTTGCAGCATATCCAGCGTGATACCAACAGGCTGAATCAATCGGTGCGAAAACCCTCTTGTGATTATTCTAGAATATTAGTATTCATTTTACATCATGTGGCAAGAATTCCGTGTGATGCAGAGGTGAGTTTGCAACGGGCCTCCATCGAGGTCATTGTAGTTTTGGGAGGAACTATCCATGAAAATTCGAGATATTGCACTGGCCGCGCTGGCGTCGACAATGTTGACGGCAACATCCGTACCGGCATTCGCCGCACCGACAACGCTGAAATGGGCACATGTCTATGAAACCAGCGAACCATACCATACCTGCGCCGTCGCAGCGTCGGATCTGCTGTCAAAGGCAACCGAAGGCCGCTACAATATCGAGGTCTTTCCAGCCTCTTCTCTGGGCAAGGAAGTTGATATCAACGAAGGCCTCGGGCTGGGGACCGTCGACATCATCTATACCGGCCAGTTGTTTGCCGGACGCTCCTATGGACCGATCGCCATCGGCGGCGCACCGTTCATGTTCCGCGACTTCGATCATTGGGACAAATACCGCAATTCCGATCTCTTCGCCGACATGTCAAAGGGTTATGGGGAAGCCTCGGGCAACCACATCACCTCGATGACCTATTACGGTCAGCGTCATGTCACCTCCAATGTCGAGATCAAGACACCTGAGGACATGAAGGGCCTGAAGATCCGGGTCCCGAACGCGCCGCTCTACATGATGTTCCCGCTGGCTGTCGGCGCCAACCCGACGCCAATCGCTTTTGCCGAGGTCTATCTGGCCCTGCAGCAGGGCACCGTCGACGCCCAGGAAAACCCGCTGCCGACCATCCAGGCCAAGAAATTCTACGAAGTTCAGAAATTCATCACGCTGACCGGCCATATCAGCGACGCGCTGATGACCATCGTCGGCGGCCCGGCCTGGGGAGCCATGAGCCCCGAGGACCAGACAGCACTTGACGGGGTGCTTGACGAGACAGCGGTCTGCGCCAGCGATCAGATCATCCAGAAGGAAAAAGATCTGGTGCAGTGGTTCAAGGACAATGGCGTTAGCGTCAACGAAGTTGACCGGACACCATTCCGCGAAGCCACAATGAAACTGCACAATGGCCCCGACGCCACCTGGGACCAGGCCACCTACGACCGGCTCCAGGCCATCAAGTAACCCAGACGGACATTTGCGTTGCGCGGCGGCCAATGGCCGCCGCCTCTCAGTCCATTCGGAGATTGCCTGATGTCGACAAAAGACAAATCCACAGCTGACTCCTCGATCGCCAAGCTGATCCACGAGGAAGACGAGGACCTGACCGGCTTCCAGTGGGACGACGGTCTGGTGCTGACCGTCTTCTGGGCGTTGGCCTTCGTCGTCTTTCTGCAGTTTTTCACTCGCTATGTGCTCAACAATTCACTCGGCTGGACCGAAGAGATCGCCCGCTTCCTGCTGATCGCGGTGACCTTTCTCGGCGCCATCATGGCGGTCAGGCGCGAAAGCCACATCGCTGTCGAACTGGCGTTTCGCTGGCTGTCACGGCCGGTGCGCAAGGCACTGCAATATTTCATCGATATCGCCGCAATCGTCTTTTATGGCTTCATGGGCTTTCTGTGCACCCAGGTAGCAGGCAGGACCCAGCAGAAGATGGTCTCGCTCGATTTTCCGAAATCGTCGATCTACTGGTTCATCTCGGCCTGTTTTCTGGCCATGACCATCTACGCAGTGATTGTGTTCTGGCGCCACTTTCGCTCGGGCAGCAGCAGGCTGATCGACCCCGAAACCGCCAAGGCAGCTGGTCCGTCACTTTGATCCGTCCCGCCATAGCCCTCTTCGCTTCGAGCAAAGGCACACCATGCTCCTGACCCTTCTCTTCGTCATGGTCTTCACGCTGATCATGCTCGGCATCCCGGTCGCCATCGCGCTGGCAGGCTCCTCGGCCGTGTTCATCCTGCTTGACGGTCATGTGCCCGGTCTTGTCGTCGCTCACCGCATGATCAACGGCGTCGATTCCTTTCCGCTCTTGGCCGTGCCGTTCTTTATCCTTGCCGGCAATCTGATGAACACTGCCGGCATCACCGAGCGCATTTTCGATTTCGCCAAGGCGATGATCGGCTGGCTGCCGGGCGGGCTCGGTCACGTCAATATCGGCGCCTCGGTGATCTTTGCCGGCATGTCTGGCGCCGCCGTTGCTGATGCCGGCGGGCTCGGCGCCATCGAGATCAAGGCGATGCGCGACGCCAACTACGACCCCGGCTTTGCGGTTGGCATTACTGCTGCCTCCTCAACCATCGGTCCGATCATCCCGCCATCATTGCCAATGGTGATCTATGGCGTCGTTGCCGGCGCCTCTATCGGTCAGTTGTTTGCTGCGGGGTTCATTCCCGGCCTGCTGATGGCGGTGGCGCTAATGGTCATGGTGGCCTTCTACGCCCGCCGCTACAAATACCCCCGCGACCAGGCATTCCGGTTTTCAGTCCTGGGTCACGCCTTCATCCGCGCATTTCTGTCGCTGCTCACGCCGGTGATCATCGTCGGCGGCATCCTCTCGGGCGCCTTCACTCCCACGGAAGCTGCCATTGCCGCCTGTGCATGGGCATTGATCCTCGGACTGTTCGTCTACCGCACGCTGACCGTCAGGCGCTTCCTGAAAGTCTCGCTGGACACGATCGAGACCACCTCCGTGGTGCTGTTCATTGTTGCAGCCGCCTCGATCTTCGCCTGGATCCTGACCTCGAACCGGGTGCCTGAGCATTTCGCCTCCCTGATTCTCGGCGTGTCGGAAAATCCAATCATCATCTTGCTGCTGATCAATATCATCCTGCTCATCGTCGGCTGTTTCATGGAAACCGTTGCCGCCATCACCATTCTGGTGCCGGTGCTGCTGCCCATCGCCGTGCACATCGGCATCGACCCGGTGCATTTCGGAGTCATCCTGGTGCTGAACCTGATGATCGGACTGCTTACCCCGCCAGTCGGCATGGTGCTTTATGTGCTCTCACGCGTGTCCAAAGTGCCGTTCGAGCGTTGCGTTACGGCCACGGCACCATTCCTGATTCCACTGTTTGCGGTGCTGATGCTGGTGACGTTTTTTCCGATCTTCACCATGTGGCTGCCAACGCTGATATACCGCTGAGCCCCCGGGCTGAGCCGAAACAGGCGCCAACAGGTCAGGCGGGCCACTCAAAACCTGCCGAAGACATCATTCTCGGATGGCATAAGCATCGCCGCGAAGCCCATTGTCGCACCATAAAGCCCGATTCAAGTGTGATCACGACGCTCCGGTTCGACAAGCACCGGACCAACCTGGGAGTGGCTTTCACTCTTCGGTACATGACGCCTGTGACTGTGGACACTCCATCGCCTTTGTTTCCTCGGTTTGGTTCGACACATTTACCAAACCGAAACAATTTTAATGAATATTCATGGTCATATTCGAATGTAAATATACATGCTCTGAAGGCGCTCGGTAACTTGCCGCAATCAAGTTACGAGAAGCTGCATGGATAAACCACACAATCAGTTGGCCCTGACGGATCATGATGGATTCCCGGTGACCGCAATACGGTAAAAAACAAGGCTATCTCCATGATCAAGATGAATATCAGCAGCAAGTTCAACACGCTGCTATTTGGCGGCGCACTCATTTCCGCCATTGCGGTGGCGGGAACCGTGTTCACGCTGAGCGAGCGTTTCGTATCCCAGGCAATGCAGGACAAGCTTGCAAGCGTCGAGACCGAATTCCAGTCCGAGCTCTCTGCTTCGCAGCGCTCGGCCACCATGCTGGCCAAACTTGTTGCAGAACAACAGAGCGTCAAGCAGTCATTCGCCGCCCTTGATCGTGATACTCTGGCCGCAGAATTCAAGAATTCGTTCGAAATGCTCAAGAGCGAATATGACGTCCGCCAGTTCCAGTTCCACCTGCCCCCGGCCACCTCGTTCCTGCGCGTTCACAAGCCGGAAAAATTCGGCGATGACCTTTCCGGTTTCCGCAATACCGTGCTTCAGGTCAACAAGACCAAGACCAGCCTCTCCGGCCTCGAAGCCGGTGTCGCCGGCATCGGCATCCGCGGTCTCGCCCCGATTTCCCTGGATGGCAACCACATAGGATCGGTGGAATTCGGCCTCAGCCTGCACAGCGGCTTTGTCGAGAAATTCACCCGCAACACCGGCAATCCAGCTGCAATCTTTGCAATCGGCAAAGAAGGCCTGAAAGAAATTGGCACCACATTGCCCGCCGGACAGGATCCGGTAAAATCTCTCAACCTCGGCGATCTGACCGGCAAGCGGGTCACATTCGAAAAGATGCCCGGAACCGATGGCGTCTATGCCAATACCGTATTTCCGATCACCGACGTATCCGGAGCCACCATCGGCGTTGCCATCGTCGCGGTTGATCGCACCAACTACAATGCCATTGCCGCGGCCGGCCTTTGGGCAGCAGCAGCCGTGTTCGTGCTGATGATCCTTATCGCCGCCGCTATCGCGCTGATCAGCAAACCGATGGTATTCCGTCCACTGGCCAGCATGACCGATTACATGGGTCTGCTCGCCAAGGGTGACCTGAAAACAGAAGTCCCCTTCACCCAGCGCTCAGACGAACTTGGCTCCATGGCCAAGGCCGTCGAAGTGTTCCGCAACTCGGCACTGCGCAATATCGATCTCGAAAACGAAGCCGAGGAAACCCGCTTCGCCTCCGAAGAAGAACGCGCCACCAATGAGGCGGAAAAAGCCCGTCAGGCCCAACAGCTGCAGCAAGCCGTCTCAGCACTGGCCGAAGGTCTCGGCAAACTGGCCGAGGGCAATCTTGCCTTCCGCATCACCAAATCTTTCCCGGGCTCTCTCGAGGCTGTACGCCAGGACTTCAACACATCGATCGAAAGCCTAGAGACAGCGTTCACGACAATCTCGACCAGTTCCGGCAATATCGGCCAGGGCACAGCCGAGATCCGCAGCTCCACCGACAATTTGTCGCGCCGGACCGAACAGCAGGCTGCTTCGCTCGAACAGACTGCCGCAGCCCTTGATGAAATCACCTCCACCGTCCAGGCAGCGCATCAGCGTGCCACCGACATCGGCCGCATGGTCGGTGAAGCCTCAAGCGTCGCCAGCGAGTCCGAGATCATCGTCAAGGACACCGTGACCGCCATGAGCGAGATCGAAACCTCCTCCAAACAGGTGGCCCAGATCATCGGGGTGATCAACGAGATCGCGTTCCAGACCAATCTTCTGGCATTGAATGCCGGTGTCGAAGCCGCCCGCGCCGGAGAAGCCGGCAAGGGCTTCGCCGTAGTCGCCCAGGAAGTCCGCGAACTGGCTCAACGCTCGGCAAGTGCAGCCAAGGAAATCAACACGCTTCTGGAAAAATCCGAAGCTCACGTGCAGTCGGGCGTAACCCTGGTGACCCAGACTGGTGAGGCCTTGCAGAAAATCGGCGGTCATGTGCAGTCGATCAACTCCAACGTCAAGGCCATGGTCACCTCGTCGCAGGAACAGTCGGTCGGAATTCAGGAGATAAACACCGCCGTCAACCAGATGGATCAGGTGACCCAGCAGAACGCCGCCATGGTCGAGGAAACCACCGCCGCCGTGCACACGGTCTTCGAGGAAACTGAAACCCTCAACCAGGCTATCTCCCGCTTCCAGATCAGCGGACTGGCCACACCACAGACAAGCCACGAACGCAGAGCCCGGGCCGCCTGACAACAGGCCTCATCCGGAACATCAGGACCACGCTCACCTCATCGGTGTGCGTGGTCCTTCCCTATCCGGGTCAAACAAATATTTTCCCAACAAGCCGCGATCACCTCGCAAGCCTCTCAGAGCTTGTCAAACTCGTCCTTGTCCGACGGCATCAGCATCACGGCAGTGGCCATGACCGCAAAGCCGAAGGTGGAGCCAAACGACATCATCAGGATGAACACTGCCGCGATCCGGTTTGACGAACGCCAGATCAGGTCGCCAAAGCCGTTGACGTTGAAATACACCACGCCTGCAGCCACCAGCCATCCGATCAGCACTCCGAGGGCTGAGTTGATCAATACGAAGCGGATAAGTTTCGGCATGGTGCAGTCTCCGGTCCAGCATCAAGGCTGGATGTGAACCGCCAACATACCGCAAATCATGTTCTCGAACCGCGTGACAGATGCGCGCGGTACAATGTGTCCGTTCAGGGCCGCTTCACGCAGGCTTGAAAACGTTCAGCGAGCCATCGGTTTCCAGCACCACCGAATGGAGCACCGAAATATCCGCCATCCCGTTGGCGTGCAACGCGGCGGCAATCTCCTCCTTTGACACTCGCTCGGTGCGCATCGCCTTTTCCTGATAGACTCCGCGATGCACCAGCAGCGTCGGATTGCTCTTGACCAGCGTCTGGAATGCCTGCGAACGCACCGACAGCCAGGTGATGGCAAACTGCAGAACGATCAGCATCGCCAGCGCCACCACGCCCTCGGCCAACGGCACCGACTTGGTGATGATAATCGAAGACAGCATCGATCCGAGGCAGATGGTGACGATGAAATCAAACGCATTGAACTTGCTCAACGTCCGCTTGCCGGAAATTCTGAGCATAAGGATCAATGCAGGATAGGCCAGAAGCCCGGTGATCAGAATGCGGCCGATACCGGCCCAGTCATCGAAAAAAGTCGGATTTTCCATTGGTGCCCTCCAGCTGGATAGAAGCTCTGCAACACCGTCATCCCTATGACAGGGCTACTTATCCCGATCCACCAATGACGGCACAGCTCAACCCTTGACCCGCCGCATTGGTTCCCATGCACCTGCCCGTCGCGTTGCACAACACACGAAACTGAGGGGGTCGGTTGGTAGTCTTCCCTGCCCTAAAACTCTTTTCTCAATCCGCCATCGTCTCCAGGCTGGCAAAACCATCGGGCGCGCCGCCGGCATCAAACGGTGTCGTCACCTCGACAAAATCATCCGGATAAAACCCGTTGAACCGGGTTCTCAGCGACAGCGAATAGGCGCCGATATGGCCGATTTCGATCCAGTCGCCGGTGTCCACTGTCTCGGGCAGCCAGAACGGCCGCGACAGGATATCGACGGAATCGCAGGTCGCTCCGCACACCTTGAACGGCACCACATTGTCAGCCTTGCCCTTGCGGATGCGCCGCGCAGGATCGGGTATGAAGCGTGCCGGCAGTGTGATCTTGCCGGTCCAGCTGTCCGACAGCGACGCCCAGATGCCATCATTGATATAGAGCCTGCGCCCCTTTCTCAAAAGCACCCGAACGATCAGCGAGAATGCCCGCGCCACCACCACGCGGCCGGGCTCAGCCACCAGCGGTGTTTCGTCAAAGCCCCATTCGGTGATATTGGACCGGAGCTCACCCATCAACTCTTCGAGTGGTGGCATCGGCTTGGTCTTGCGATTGGGATCATGGCCATAGACAGCCGGGAATCCGCCGCCGACATCCAGCCCGACCAGCGGAACGCCGGCGCGGTTGCGCACCCAGTCGGCAGATTTGAGCGCCAGCTCATAGGATTCCGCTTCCTCCACCTGACTGCCGACATGAAAGCATAGCCCCACCTTGAAGCCGATCTTGTGCAGCCTCTGCACCAGTTCCACCGCATGGCCGGGTGCTGCGCCGAATTTCTTCGACAGCTCGTACATTGCGTGGCCCTTGGTCTGCAGCCGCACGAAAATGCTGATCGAGCCCGGATCGAGGTCAAGCGCCCGCACGATCCTGAGCACCTTGGCAATCTCGTCCTCATGGTCGAGCGACATCACCCGGATTCCATAGGTTTCAAGCGCCAACCGAATGTCAGACTGCGCCTTGACCGGATGCATGTAGAGCATCTCCGCGTCGGGCGAAGCCGCGCGCACCGCTTCGAACTCACCGGGCGAGGCCACATCGAAGATTTTCACGCCGGCCTCAACCAGTGTTTTCAGAACCATCGGCTCGCCATTGGTCTTGACCGCATAGGCCGTTTCACCCGGAAACAGCTTCATGAACTGAAGCGCATCCTGCTTCAGCACCTCCGGCCGGAAGCAATAAAGCGGATGATCCGGCCTAAGCTTGAGTGCGGCGTCGGTACCGGTGGCGAATCGTTCCATATGGGGTCTCCAAGTTTGTCGGCGACAGTATCAACAGGCCGGACAACCGGCAAATGCCACTGTTTGAATTGCGAGGCTGATTTCGGGTGGTGCGCGCGAAGCGCATATGGCAAGCAGCACGCAGCGCTTCAAGGAACCCGGCAATGCCCAACACACCCAATCGCTCCATGGACCTCTCCACCTGGGGCCTCCTACTCCTGCTCGGCTTGATCTGGGGCGGCTCGTTCTTTTTCGGCCGCATCGCAGTCCAGCATGTTCCGCCGATGACGCTTGTGCTGTTCCGGGTCGGCCTTGCAGCCATCGCGCTGCATCTCGCATTCGGCCGCCTGCCCGGCTTCTATCAGACCCTGACCAGCCGCTGGCGCGAACTGCTGATCATGGGCCTGATCAACAATGCCATTCCCTTCACCCTGATCTTTACCGGCCAGACCGAGATTGGATCGGGTCTCGCCTCCATTCTCAACGCCACCACACCATTGTGGACCGTGGTCATCGCTCAAGTGGCAACAACCGATGAGAAGATCACACCTGCCAAGCTGATCGGCTGCGGCCTCGGGCTCGCCGGTATGGTGCTGCTCATTGGACCGGCAGCGCTGGGGCTTGCCGACAGCCCTCTCTGGGCCAAGCTCGCCGTCGTCGGCGCTGCGATTTCCTATGGTTTCGCCACGGCCTATGGCAAGCGCTTCAAGGGTGTGTCGCCGCGGATCACCGCCACCGGCCAGCTGACAGCTTCAAGCCTGATCATGTTGCCACTCGCCCTCATCGTTGACCGGCCGTGGACACTGCCGATGCCTCCCTTCGAAGTGATCGCCGCGATGCTGGCGCTGGCATTGGTCTCCACGGCTTTCGCCTACATCGTGTTTTTCCGTATTCTCAGCGTGGCCGGCGCCACCTCCACCTCACTGGTCACGCTGCTGGTCCCGCCGGCTGCCATCCTGCTCGGCGTCCTCTTCCTCGGCGAAACCCTGTCGCTCACCGAGGCACTCGGTCTCGGGCTTATTGCGCTTGGCCTCTTGTCACTGGACAACCGGCTCGGCATAAAACGGGGCGGATAGGTCTGGCGGCCTTTCCGGATTGAGAGGGGCATGATGGACACCAATCGCATGATGAGCCTGGCGGCACTGGTCAAGGCGCGCGACGCGGGCAAGGCCGATCCTGAGCTGATGGTCGCACTTTGCCGCGACGCCATCGCCCGCAAGGACGATCGCATAAACGCTTTCGCCCATACGGCGGAAAACCCAACCATCAAGGCCAATGGCCCGCTGGCCGGAGTTGCCATCGGGATCAAGGATATTATCGACACCTTCGATCAGCCGACATCCTACGGTTCACCCGCCTATGAGAATTATCAACCGCGCGTCGACGCGGCGACTGTCGACCTCGCCCGCAGGCGGGGCGCCACGGTCATCGGCAAAACCGCCACCACCGAATTCGCCTATTTCAAACCGGCCCAAACCGTCAATCCGCACAATCATGCCCACACGCCCGGCGGCTCCTCCTCAGGTTCGGCAGCAGCTGTCGCTGCCGGCATGATCCCGGCCGCCATCGGCACCCAGACCGGCGGCTCGGTGCTGCGTCCGGCGGCTTTCTGCGGCGTGGCCGGATACAAGCCAAGTTTCCGCCTGTTGCCGACGACCGGCATGAAGCATTTCGCCCCGTCACTGGATACCGTTGGCCTGTTTGCAGCCGGTGTAGAGGATGTGGCAATGCTGTCGGCCCTGCTGACCGGCCGCGATCTTGCTGTCCCGGCAGGCGAGCAACCTGTCGACCCGGCTGGCGTCCGCGTCGGGCTTTATCGCTGCGCGCAGCTGGAAGATGCTGATCCGGCAATGCGCGATGCCCTCGCCCGGGCAGCGGATCTGGCTGCAAATGCCGGTTTCGATGTCGGTGAAATTGGCGAACCCGAAGCCTTGGCACACGCCCGCGGCGCCCACTCAACCATTCAGGATTACGAGGCAGGCCTCGCCTGCGGCCCGGACCTGGCCCGCCACCGGGATCAGCTGAGCCCGGTTCTGATCCAGACCATCGAGCGCGGTCAGGCGATCACACCGTCGGACTATGACGCCGCCCGCAGGCAGGTCAAACGTGGCCGCGGCGCAACCCGCGCCCTGTTCAATGAGGTCGACATTCTGCTCACACCCTCCGCTCCGGGAGCTGCACCGCTTGGTCTGGGAACAACCGGCGACCCGCGCTTCAACAAACTCTGGACCCTGATGGGAACACCAGCCATCAGCATTCCGGGCTTCAGAGATGACGCCGGCATGCCGCTTGGCATCCAGGCCGTTGCCCGTTTCGGTCAGGACAAACTGCTGCTGTGTGTCGCCGCTATGCTGGAGCGGGCATTCAGGGCCTGATTCCGCCCCCACCGTCACCTTGGCAGCTTCAATTCCTGCAACATTTCCAAATTGTTGGCGTGATTCCGAAAGCACTGCGACTGAATTTCCATTGCAAATCAGCGCCAGATTTTAAGGCGAAATTGCGGCAAATACCTATCGGGTGTTCACGCCAGATTTTCACCAATAGGCTGTATTTGACAGTTTCTTAACAGATTATGAATTTCCTGATATGCGAGCATTTTCAAAATGATAAACAGCGAGCGGGGATGAATATGCCCCGGTTTAGCTGCACTGCAGCAACGATTTTGCTTTCCACAGAGCCAAAGCCATGACTATGATTTGGACTTAAACGCGATGGAGGACCACCATGGGATTTACGCAGTCGCTCAATGCCCTTGTGATCTGTGCAGCGTTCATATTTGTTGGAGCAATGCTCTTCATCTGACCCTGAAGTGCATTGAATAAAAGTCAAAAGTTAGAAGACGGGAGCGTTTCGGCGCTCCCGTTTTTTTGTGATTACCTACCGGCAAACCGGCCTGATCAGGCGGCTGCTCCGACCTTGCCAGCATCATCGCCACGCAAGCCAAGCATATGGCAGATCGCATAGACCAGCTGCGCCCGGTTCATCGTATAGAAATGGAAATCATCAATACCGCGCTCGACCAGGTCGTTGACCTGCTCGGCTGCAATTGCCGCAGCGACCAGTGAACGGGTCTCCACATCTTTTTCCAGACCGTCAAACCGCCGCGCCAGCCAATCCGGCACAGAAGTGCCGCAAAGTTTTGAAAACCGCGCCACCTGGCCAAAATTGTGGATTGGCAGGATGCCCGGCACGATCGGAATATAGATGCCCGCGCGCCGCACCCGTTCGACATAGCGCTCATAAATGTCGTTGTCGAAAAAGAACTGGGTGATCGCCCGCGTCGCCCCGGCATCGACCTTGCGCTTGAGCATGTCGATATCGGTGGCGAAATCCGGGCTTTCCGGATGCCGTTCGGGATAGGCCGAAACCGAGATTTCGAAATCGGAGATGGCGCGCAGACCGGCCACCAGTTCCGCGCCATTGGCGTAACCGTCTGGATGCGGTTGATAGGCGGCACCCACGCCCTCCGGAGCATCGCCCCTCAGCGCCACGAAATGATTGACGCCAACAGCCTGGAATTCACGCGCCACAGCATCCACGGTGGCCATGTCGGAGCCGACACAGGTCAGATGCGCTGCAGGCGCCAATGCGGTCTCACGGCTGATCCGGGTGATCGTGTTCAAGGTCGGCTGCTTTGTCGACCCGCCGGCGCCGTAGGTCACCGAGACAAAATCAGGCTGGAACGGCGCAAGCCGGCTGATGCTCTCCCAAAGCTGGGTCTCCATGTCGCCGTTCTTGGGCGGGAAGAATTCGAACGACACCTTGATCCGTTCGGAAAGAGCTTCTGCGCTGGAGCGGAAGGAGCTGGTCATATCAAGCGGTTCCTGTACTGGAAGAAGTGGTATCGGAGGCAATCAACAGGCGCGGATCGCGCGCCAGCCATATGGTGACCGTTAGCGCCCGCGTATCGCCGGAGTCTGGCGGCAGATCGACAATCTTCTCGACGCTCAGTCCACACTGCTCAAGCCAGTCGGCAACCTGGACCTGACTGAAGCCAAGCCGGGCATGTGCATGATCGGCACGAAGTTCTTCATGATCGTGCGCGGCGAAATCGACGATGACAACCCGCCCGCCCGGTCTCAGCATGCGCGCCGCTTCGGTGATCGCCGGCAGCGGATCATGCAGGAAATGCAGAACCTGGTGGATGGTCACCACATCGAAGCTTTCGCGGTCGAGCGGCAGATTGAAGATGTCGCCCTGTCGCACCGAGGCATGAGTGATACCGGCCTCATCAAGCTGCGCGCGGGCAATGGACAGCATGCTGCGGCTTGAATCAATGCCGATGGCGCGGCGATAGCGGCCGGCAAGCAACTCCAGCATCCGGCCGGTGCCGGTACCCAGATCAAGCAGCCCGTCAAACGGGGTGCGTCCGATCAGATTGAGAATTTCTGCTTCAACCTTCTCGTCGGAGACATGCAGGCTTCGCAGATCGTTCCAGCTCTCCGCATTGGCCGAGAAATAGGCCTCGGCACGGCTGGCCCGCGCCTGCTTGACAGTCGCCAGACGCTCGGCGTCCCGCCCCAGATGGGCGTCCGACGAGGATGTCGCGTTGAGAGCCTGTTGCATCAGCTTGGCACGCACACCGTCGCGCGTCAGCCGGAAATAGGCCCATGCCCCTTCCTGATAGCGTTCGACCAACCCTGCCTCACCCAGCAGCTTGAGATGCCGGGAGATCCGCGGCTGCGACTGGCTCAGCACCTCTGTCATTTCACTGACGGTCAGATCGCCATGGCTCAAAAGCGCAATCAGCCGCAGCCGGGTAGGCTCGCCCGCGGCTTTGAGAACCTCGACGCATTCCTCGAGAGTGAGGGGGGAAAGAGACAACATTTAAAACCTCGAAAATGATATAAAGATATGTTTATGTCATTTTCGAGGTTTTGGCAAGCGCAATGTCGCTGCGGTCAAACTTATTGTCGCACCAGCCACAGGGTGCCAGCATCCGAGCCAAGCCCACATCCGGCGGAGCTAGCCCGCAGGATAGATCCACTGTTCCCATATATGCGCGGTCACCGCTTCGCCATTGGAGATCACGCCCGGCTTTTCCACCCAGGCGACAACACCGCGGCGCCGCTTGGCGGCCTTGACGAAAGACAGCGCCACCGACGTCTCGTCCATATCGGGAAAGTTCCTGGCAATCGCCGCACCGGCATAGCGGCATGGCCCGTTGTCGCCATCAATTCTCAGCGTCACACCACCCTCGAAAAACAATTGCGTGCGCGGCGGCAGCATCGACAACAACGGGATGCCGTCGATCACCAGATTGGCGCCGATCCAGCCCGGCTCTATCCGGTCGATGCCCATTCCGGCCGCAGCGACCGCCAGCTCATCGGATGCAACAACCGACAATTGCCGCTCGTTGCGCATCTCGGTGCCGCGCGTATACCAGGGTTCGCGGCTGCCTGATTTGCGCGTCAGGCCGGCATGAAAATCGCCCTTGATACCCTCATATCCCATCTCCAGCGACGCAACGGCTTCGGTCAGGAAATCGCCGCCAAGGGCTGCCATCACCGCCGAGACCTGGCCCTTGATACGGCGCGCCGGAAGGATCTCGGGCAAGACAGGGCCTTCGGCGGGAAACATCGGCAAGGTCATCGGTCACTCCGGAAATGGCTGAATGGAAACAGAGCAATACCGAATACGGCGGTGATGAGCCAATCAAAATGCGTGAACCTTTGTGACCACAAGATGCGAGCACGCCGCAATCAGCCAGCCATCACAAGACAACCATGACATGAGACCACCATTCACCCATTGTGCAGAATGTGCTAAAATCAACGACAGGGGAGCTGCAACCATTGATCCGGGAGATCATCGATGACGCTTGCGAACAGACTTGCCCAGCCATTTTGTCTGGCTCTCGCCCTCACCCTGAGCCACACAGCGGCCCCGCTCGCCGCCGACCTGTCCTGCAACGGCCTGCTCGAAACCGGGCAGAGCATGATCTGCTCCGGTTTTGAGCCCAATTGGGCGCTGGAGCTGAGTTGTGATGGCGGCATGAGCGCAGACTTCATCGACGCCTTTTCCGGCGACGGCATCCAGACCACGCCGGGCAGTGTCATGTTCGTCACGGAAAACCCCTGGCAGCTTGAAACCAGCCATCCGGTCACAGGCAGCATCGCCTACACGCCCGGCGGCTGCACCGACGAGAGCGATGCGGTGCGCGATTTCACCTTCACACCCAGCGGTGCGCCAGGTCTCAGCGGCCCATTCTTTCCGTTCTGCTGCCGGATGAAATAGCTCGCGCCTCAAAAATCGAGCGATGAGCCATCCCAGTTGTAGAACTGACCCGTGCCTTCAAGCGTCAGCCCTTCGGCGATCTTGAGAATTCCGCCAGCACTTGTAGTCGCGTCGATATCGGCCCCCGCTCCGCCCATGTCGGTTCGGACCCAGCCGGGATGCAGCATCGCTACAGCGACGCCCATTGGCTCAAGATCGGTCGCCAGTCCCTGCATCACCTTGTTGACCGCCGCTTTCGACGCCCGGTAGGCGATCCGGTCGGACTTGGTGTGGGACAGGCTGCCCATCCAGGATGAGACAGTGAGAATACGGGGGTTTGAACTCCGCTTGAGATGCGGCAGGAAAGCCTGTGCCACCGCCAGCGGCGCCAGCGTGTTGATCGCAAATGTCTTCGCAAAGCCATCAAAATCCATATCCAGCGTCGACTGCCGCTCGGGCCCGATGGTGCCGGCATTGTTGATAAGGATATCGATGGGTTCCGAGATACTCGCCGCAGCTGCCCGCACCGCCTCATGGTCGGTGACATCAAACACCAGATCATGAAACTTCGGATGCTCGCAGATATGCGCGTCGGGATCTGTGACAACAGTCCGAGCAGACCCGTAAACCGTCCAGCCCTTGGCAAGTGCCTGCCTAGCCAGCTCAAGCCCGATGCCACGATTGGTGCCGGTGATCAGGATGGTGGTCATGGGTGCTCTCCTTTGCAGTGCTCAAACAGCATGAAAACTCATGCGCGCTTGAGGTCAAATGATTGTCAAATAAGATTTTGCCGCGCCCAAGCGAGCCGTCTATCAGGTCAGCGCCCTTCGCGATGACGCAAAATACTGCCATTTACTTCCATTGAAAATGCCAGCTTTTTTTTCGCGGCTTCTTTGGTCGGAATGGCCGAGTCAGAAGATACCCGGCGCCGAGAAACACCCAAGCCCAAAAAGGCGGCAGCGCCAGAAACGGGGGCCATAGTGACATCGGCGAGGTCACCACTTTACCGGTCCGGCGATTGATAATCTTCAGGTTTCCCAGCAAATATCTGGGTCGAGCTTCGATCTCGCCGTTTGTGGCGGGCAATTCCGGAGAGCCAAAAAAATTTACCGGCATCTCATCGTCAGCAACCAGTTTCGTATCCAGCAATTGACCGTCGAGGGAAAACGTCTCCTCACAATCACACCTGACACTGTAAGTCTTGAGATTTTCACCGTCCAGAACGAACCTGAACACACCACCGGCACTCGATGGAACAAAGGCGGTTACGAACTCACCATCAGTCGAGAACCTTTGAATCCGATCGAGCGAAGCGACGAAGATGTCCCCATTCCACGCCACTTCGATTTGCTCAGGGCTAGAACTCATCGGGAATACAAGGTGTACCGGATATGCAGGTGCAACAAATGGCAGCCAAACAAAGCTCACGCCGCCAGTAAGGAACAAGCATGCTGACAGGATCTTGACGCTCAGCGGTGCCAGGTGTCGAATGCGCCACCACTGAACGAACAAGGTGCCGGTGATAGAGAGCACGATCAGACCGATAATGATCTGATTGATTGCTGGTGTGCCCAAATCCGGCAATCCCGCCCCCCTACCGCTTCAACGGCTTGTAGGTCACCCGCTTCGGATTGACGCTGTCCGCGCCAAGGCGGCGGATCTTGTCCTGCTCGTAATCCTCAAAATTGCCTTCGAACCATTCCACATGGCTGTCGCCTTCGAACGCCAGAATGTGGGTGGCCAACCGGTCGAGGAACATGCGGTCATGCGAGATGATAACGGCGCAGCCGGCGAAATTCTCCAGCGCATCTTCGAGCGCGCCGAGTGTTTCGGTATCGAGATCGTTGGTCGGCTCATCGAGCAGCAGCAGATTGCCGCCGGATTTCAGCAGCTTGGCCAGATGCACCCGGTTGCGCTGACCACCCGAAAGCGTGCCAACCTTCTGCTGCTGGTCACCGCCCTTGAAGTTGAATGTCGAGCAATAGGCGCGGGAGTTCATCTCGTGCCGGCCGAGCTTGATGATGTCATTACCGCCGGAAATTTCTTCCCAGACGCTTTTGTTGCCATCCAGTGAATCACGGCTCTGGTCGACATAGGAGAGCTGCACAGTTTCACCGACAGTGATCTTGCCGGAATCAGGCTCTTCCTGGCCGGTGATCATCCGGAACAATGTGGTTTTACCGGCGCCGTTGGGGCCGATGACGCCGACAATGCCGCCGGGGGGCAGCTTGAACGTCAGATCATCGATCAGCAGCCGGTCGCCATAGGCCTTGGAAATGCCTTCGACATCGATCACCTGATTGCCGAGCCGCTCGCCGGTCGGAATGATGATTTGGGCGTTGCTGGGACTGCGGTCATTGGCGGCCTTGACCAGTTCGTCATAGGCCCGGATACGCGCCTTGGATTTGGCCTGCCGGGCTTTTGGCGAAGAAGCAATCCAGTCCTGCTCGCTGCTCAGCGCCTTCTGCCGGGCGGCATCCTCGCGGCCTTCCTGCTTCATGCGCTTGCGCTTGGCGTCCAGATAGGCGGTGTAGTTGCCCTCGTAAGGAATGCCGCGGCCGCGGTCGAGCTCGAGAATCCAGCCCGTCACATTGTCGAGGAAGTAGCGGTCATGGGTGATCATGATCACGGCGCCGGGATATTCCCGCAAATGCTTTTCAAGCCAGGCAATGCTTTCCGCATCGAGATGGTTGGTCGGCTCATCGAGCAGCAGAAGATCAGGCTGGCGCAGCAGCAGCGCACACAGCGCCACCCGGCGCATTTCACCTCCCGAGAGGCTTTCCACACCGGCCTCGCCCGGAGGGCAGCGCAGCGCTTCCATGGCCATTTCCACCTGGCTGTCGAGATCCCACAGGTTCTGCGCGTCGATGACATCCTGAAGAGCCGCACCTTCGTCGGCGGTCTCGTCGGAATAATTCATCATCAATTCGTTGTAACGGTCGAGCACTGCCTGTTTCTCGGCCACGCCTTCCATGACGTTCTCGCGAACCGTCTTGGCCGGGTCGAGCTTTGGCTCCTGCGGCAGGTAACCGAGTGTTGCGCCCTCGGCCAGCCAAGCCTCGCCGGTGAACTCGGTGTCGAGCCCGGCCATGACCTTCAGAACCGTCGATTTACCGGCGCCGTTGGGGCCGAGGATACCGATCTTGGCATCCGGGTAGAATGACAGATGGACGTTTTCGAGAACCTTCTTGGCGCCAAAGGACTTGTTGAGCCCCGCCATGTGATAGATGAACTGCCGTGCCACGATGCGTATGCTCCGTTGTCGGAAAAATGGGATGATTGCGCGCTTCTACATGATCGGCGGCGTTTTCAAAACATCAATTCTCCCACTCAGCAACTACCGGCGCACTCCGCGCATGCGGATTCCGGTTTTTTTACGGATCGAAGCACCCCTTGCGCGCTTGATACGCACACGCGATAAGTGTATCCTTAAATGCGGAACCACCTCGGGAGGCTGGTCTGTATGGCTGATGCAAAAATCGATCTGATGTTCGGCGCCAATTTGGGTATTGCAGACGATCCCGTTGACCTGCGCGACCAGCGCTATCTGCCCAGGTTGTTCGAATACCCCGTCAACCTGATGCCGGATATGAGGTCGGTGTCTGTCAGGGAGCAGATCGTCGATGGTCCCTGTACCGGCTTCGCCCTGGCCGCAGTCATCGACATCCAGAACCGGGTCCGCCGGGATGGCCTCAATCGTCTGATTGCCGAAAAAGAGGCCATGCTGGCCTTTGGCGGAAATCCGGGCACGGATCCCGAGCTGAGAACGCTGAAAGAAACCACGGCCTTGATTCCCGAAAAATGCTCGGCGCGAATGCTCTACGAGATGGCCCGGTCGCATGACGAATTCGTCGATACAGTGCAAGGCGCCGACATCACCCAGGGCTCCTCCCTGCGCGGCGTGGTCAAGGGTTTTTATCACAATGGCGCGGCAACCAACGATTCTGTCCAGGATTCCCCGGCAATATCGATGTGGTCGGCAGGCATCGACCGCTATAAACAGGCGCGCAATGTCATGCTTGGCGCCTATTACCGAATGAGTCCGGTGCTCAATCACTATCACTCGGCCATAGCAGAAGTCGGCGCCGTGCTGGTGTCGGCCCGCATTCATGATGGCTGGGCGCGTCCACGCAGCTCCAAGGACAAGGCTGGCCTGATCCAGTGGTCGCCCACCAGCAAGCTGCGCGGAGGCCATGCCTTCGCCGTGGTCGGTTACGATGACAAGGGCTTTCTGGTTCTCAATTCCTGGGGCGCACGCTGGGGCGGTTTCAACGGCGAACCCGGTCTCGCCCATTGGAGTTATGCTGACTGGGCAGTCAATGTGATGGACGCCTGGGTACTGCGATTGGGCGTACCGACGCCAACGGCATTCGATTTTTCCATCGGCGAGCATGGTCAGATGCGCACCGATGTAGGCAAGCAGGCCGGTTTCTTCATGCCGTCGCTGCCCCGGTCGACCGTCGTCGGTCATTTCGCCAACATTGATGACGGCGCCTTTGTAACCGGCGGCTCCTATCCGACCGACCTCGGATCAGTGGAGGAAACGGCGGCCTTCCTGGTCGACCGGTACAAGACCCCGAAGGCAAGCCGCAAATATGAAGCGCTCACCCTCTTTGCTCATGGCGGACTCAATGATCTCAGCGGCGCGATCAATCGTGTCGGCGCGATGAAGGATGGCTTCAAACGCAACGGTGTCTATCCGTTTTTCTTCTGTTGGAACACCGGTTTGTTCGGCGAGGCAAGCGACATTCTCACCAGAATATTCACACAGGCCGAGAGCCGTACCGGTGCCGGTTTGCGGTCAGTTTTCGACTCGACGCTGGAAAAGTTGGCGCGGGTACCCGGGCGGGCGCTCTGGCGTGAGATGAAGGCTGGGGCCAGGCATGCGTTTGATAAGCAAACCTCCGCAGGCGCTCAGACGGTGTCCACATTCTGTGACGCCTTTTCGGACGCCAAATTGGACATGCCAATCCACCTGATCGGCCATAGCGCCGGCGCGATATTCCTGGGCGAGATGATCAGCCGCATGTCCGATGCGGAGCGGGCGCGGATCAAGAGTGTCAGCCTGCTCGCGCCAGCCTGCACGACCGAATTCTTCGTCGAGAACTGGCTGCCATTTGCAAAGCAGTTGACAGCCAATGGCAAGCACAAGGACCGTTTCGCCCTCTATAATCTCAACGCCGATTACGAGAAGAACGATACCGTCGGTCCGTACGGCAAGTCACTGCTCTATTTCGTCTCGAATGCGTTCGAGGAACGCCATGTCCCAACCCGCGACACGGCAATGCCGATAGCCGGCATGGACGAGTACTACACGCTTCTGGGCGGAAAACTCCCCAGCGGCAAGGATATAAAGAGCCGCGATGACCTGCCCTTCGATATCCATTTGTCCGGAGATTACAAGCACAGCGCCAGCCGGTCCACCAGCCACGGCGGCTTCGACGCCGACCCGGTTACCATGAACCACATACTCTCGCGTCAAACCGGCAAGCGCGGACGGCAGCTCAAGGGTTTCCAGCTACAAGAGATAGCGGGGATCTGACATCATGGCCAATACACCCGCACATGCAACCCCGCCGCTGACGCTCAGCGAGCTGATGGTATTGTGCTACGCGGACCCCGAAAAAGCCCGCAGCTATTTCAGGGCGGAACCGGGCGAAAAACCCTTCAGCATCCACTACGCCATCAAACCTGAGCTGATTCATGCGGCAACGCCTTCCGAAATCGCGCAGGTCAACCGGCAGCTGGCGCAGGGTAAAGTTTTCTGGCCGGTCATGCTTGCGGCAGCAAATGCATTTGGCCAGGCCAACCGTCAGGCCGATTACCGCAAGATAATCGCCGCCGATCCGGCGCAGCCGCATTGGGTCGCCGAAGGCGATTCCTGGTTTCATTTCCCGCTTACCCAGCCCGACGACATCGTCGAGACGATGCTCAAGAAGAAGCGTGCAGTCTACACCATCGCCGGCGCTGGCGATGAGATCCGGCAGATGTTGAACCCGGCAGCCTATCGAAGCGCATTGCGCGATACCGGCGCCAAAGTGCTGATTTTCTCCGGCGGCGGTAACGATATGTTGGGCGGCGACCCAGACAAGCTCGCCAAACTTCTGCCGAACTTCAAGCCCGGCATGAAGCCGGAGGAGGCACTCACTTCAAAGTACCACGCGCAAATGCAGACCGCCGTCGACCACTATCGCAGCCTGTTTGCGGATATGAAAAGCCGCTTTCCCGAAGTTTGGCTCTTCTGCCATGGATATGATTACGCGGTGCCGCGCAAAGGCGGGAAATATATCTATCCGGCGATGAAGAAAAAGGGATTCCCGGATACCGTCTTCATGTGGTCCGTGGTCAAATTGATGGTCGACCGTTTCAACCTTGAGCTCGCTGGGGAAGCGGGAAAAGCTGGCGGTCGCATTCGCTATGTCAACCTCAGAAATACAGTTGCGAAACCATCTGCGTCCTACACCGAGGCAGTTGCCCTCTGGCATGACGAGATCCACCCCACCACTGCCAGCTTCGGCAAATTAACCGCAAAATTCGGCAAACAGATCACCGCAGCCATCACCGCCGGAATTTGAAGCCCGTTGTGCAACGGGAACCCACGCGATACTTCTGGCAACGAATGGCCGCCCCACAGCCACGGCAAACCGGCCTAGGCCGAGAAACTGACGGCAACGCCCTTCTTCCTGAAGTAGGACTGCATGATCTTGCGGCCCTGACGATTGGACTGCGCCAGCTTGCCGGGCTCGAACACGGCTTCCTTGACGCCTTCACGCGCCATCGCAGCCTTGAGCGCCGCAATCTGCGCGTCCAGTTCTTCATTATCGTTCTTGATCGACTCGTAGATATTGTCGATGGCTTGGGTCAGGGTCAAATCGCTCACAATCAGCACTCCATAGCTCGTTGGCACTCAACTAGCGACTTTTCCAGCAAGAGCAACCCGCCGATTTTAATTACGGCGCCGGCCAAACCGCAGCACGGCTGCCTTCGTCAGAACTTCGATCATCACCCCCTCTTGATTTTCATGTCCTGTCAGTGGCCAATGGGTGATGAGCGATTTTTCTCCATTTCCCCATCAAAGCCCGACCGGCGCCAAGCTCGCCGTGCGGCATGTGCCAGCCCACGGCGCCGCCCGCGGTGTGGTGCAGATCAATCACGGCCTCGCCGAACATGCGGCGCGCTACCAGCGCTTTGCCCGTTTCCTCGCGGCGCACGGCTACCACGTCTACGCCCATGATCACCGCGGCCATGGCGCCACTCGCGCGCCCGATTCGATCCCCGGCGCCTTTGCGACCAAGGGTGGCGCACAGAAAGTGGTGGCCGATGTCGCCGCCATCCATGCATTGATCAAGGAACGCCACCCGGGCGCGCCTGTCGTCACCTTCGGCCATTCCATGGGCGGGCTGATCGCACTCAATTTCGCCGAGGCCTATCCGCAGGCAAGCAGCGCCCTGGCGGTCTGGAATTCCAATTTCAACGCCGGGCTGGCCGGTCGCGCCGGTCAAGTCGCACTCAGGTTCGAAGCCTTTTTCAAAGGCTCTGACACCCCAAGCGCCATTCTACCCAAACTCACTTTTCAGGCCTGGGCCGATGCCATGCCGGACCGCCGCACCGATTTTGACTGGTTGTCACGCGATGCTATCGAAGTCGATCTCTATGTCATCGATCCCTTGAGCGGCTGGGATGCCACGGTGAGCATGTGGCAGAATGTATTCGAGCTGATCTACGCCGGAGCCAGTGCTGAAAATCTGGCGAAGCTGCCCAAAGCCCTGCCCGTTCATCTGATCGGCGGCGCGCAGGATCCAGCAACAGACAATGGCGCGGCGATAACCTGGCTGGCCGAGCAGATGCAAAAGGCCGGATTGACCGGCGTCACAACCCAGATCCTCGCTGAGACAAGGCATGAGACACTGAACGAGATCAACCGCGATCGCTCGATGGCGGATTTCGTGACCTGGCTCGACAAAGCCCTCCCCGGTGCGGCCTGAGCTCACACGAACCAGCACCATGGCATGCCCCGGAAACAAGCATCACTTTGCCGCGCTCAAACGCCTCAGTAGCGGGCGTGACAGACCCCGAAAAAACCTGCTAACAAACAGTCGCGAACCGGAGGACTGGTCCGATTTTCGATCTTGTCAAACTTGAAAATCTCACCCCGTTTTGGTCCTGACCGAGCCCGCAGCGAACAGGAAGCCTCATGCCCGATTCCAATGCCGTCCTTCCTTCAGACACCCCGCGCGCACCGCTTGCCGGCGTCCGCGTCATTGAGCTGGCGCGCATTCTGGCTGGCCCTTGGGCCGGGCAACTGCTCGCCGATCTCGGCGCCGACGTGATCAAGATCGAGCATCCCGAGGGCGGTGACGACACCCGCCGCTGGGGCCCTCCCTTTGTCACCGGCGCTGACGGCGAAAACCTGTCGGCTGCCTATTACCACTCCGCCAACCGCGGCAAGCGCTCGATCACACTCGACATCGCCAGCCCGGAAGGTGCTCAGACGGCCCGCGACCTGATAGCCACTGCCGATGTGGTGCTCGAGAACTTCAAGGTCGGCGGGTTGAAGAAATACGGTCTAGATTACGACAGCCTGAAAGCCGCCAATCCCGCACTGGTCTATTGCTCGATCACCGGCTTCGGCCAGACAGGGCCCTACGCACCGCGTGCCGGCTATGATTTCATCATCCAGGCCATGACCGGCATGATGTCGATCACCGGCGAGCCCGGCCGCGAGCCGCAAAAGGCCGGCGTCGCCATTTCCGATGTCTTCACCGGGCTTTATTCCGTCATCGCCATTCAGGCGGCGCTGCGCCACGCAGAGAAAACCGGCGAAGGCCAGATGATCGACATGGCGCTGTTTGACACCCAGGCCGGAATTCTCGGCAATCAGAACCTCAACTATCTGGTCTCGGGCACAGCTCCCGTCCAGATGGGCAACGCCCACATGAACATCGCCCCCTATGAGGTATTTCCGGTCGCTGACGGCCACATCATCATCGCGGTGGGCAATGACGGCCAGTTCCAGCGTTTCTGCAAACTGCTCGGAGCGACAGACCTTGGTGCGGATCCGGAGTTTCAGACCAACCCGTCCCGCGTCGCCCACCGCGAGCGGCTGCGCGCCGAAATCATCGCCGAAATGGCAAAATGGACCAAGACCGACATGCTCGCCGCCTGCGAGGCTAACGCAGTACCCGCCGGGCCGATCAACAATATCGCCGAGATGTTCGACGATCCGCAGGCCATCGCGCGGGGCCTGCGAATGGACCTGACCGATCACGCCGGGACAGAAATTCCCTCGGTGCGTGCACCGATCCTGCTTCCTGCCTCGCCACTTCACTATGACCGGCCAAGCCCGCGCCTGGGCGAACACACCGAAGAGGTGCTGGCCGAGCTCAACGCCATCGAATCCAAAGGAACACGCACATGAAAACCGGCGGCCAGCTGATTGTCGACACGCTCAAGGCCAATGGCGTCGAGCGGCTGTTTTGCGTCCCCGGCGAAAGCTATCTCGCGGTGCTGGATGCGCTGGTCGATTCCGGCGTCGGTGTCACCGTCTGCCGCCAGGAAGGCGGCGCCGCGATGATGGCCGACGCCTGGGGCCGGCTCACCGGCAAGCCCGGTATCTGCTTTGTCACCCGCGGCCCCGGCGCCACCAACGCCACCGCCGGCCTGCACATTGCGCGGCAGGATTCGATCCCGATGATCCTGTTCATCGGCCAGGTCCAGCGCGATGCCCGTGAACGCGAAGCCTTCCAGGAAGTTGAATACCGCCGCGCTTTCACCGAATTCGCCAAATGGGTCGGCGAAATCGATGACCCGGCCCGCATCCCCGAATTCGTCAACCGCGCCTTTTCGGTTGCCATGTCCGGCCGTCCCGGTCCGGTGGTACTGGCCCTGCCAGAGGATGTGTTGCGCGAAGTAGTCGAAAACCCGCCGGTTTCGATCCTGCCAAACCCGGTTCCCGTCATCCGCCCCGGCGAACCCGAAATGAAAGATCTGGCCGAACGCCTTTCTGCGGCCCAACGCCCGGTGATGATCCTCGGCGGCACCCGCTGGACCGACGAAGCCGTGCGTCAGGTCGAACACTTTGCAGCCAGGGCACAGGTGCCCGTCGGCTGCTCGTTCCGCCGCCAGATGCTGTTTGACCACAACCATCCCTGTTACGCCGGCGATGTCGGCATCGGCATCAACCCGGCGTTGGCCGACGAGATCAAGAACTCCGATCTGGTGATGCTGATCGGCGGCCGCTTCTCCGAAATGCCATCCTCGGGCTACACCCTGCTCGACGTGCCGTTCCCGGCCCAGCCGCTGGTCCATGTCCACGCCGACGCTGGCGAACTCGGCCGCGTCTACCAGCCATCACTGGCGATCAACGCCGACCCCACCTCTTTTGCCGCAGCGCTGTCAGAGCTCGACATAAAAACCACACCGGCGCGCAACGACCGAACTGCGGCCATGCATCAATCCTATCTCGACTGGTCAACGCCGCCCGAAACCGGGCCCGGCGACGTGCATATGGGCCCGATCATCGACTGGCTGCGCAATGAACTGCCCGACGACGCGATCCTGACCAATGGCGCCGGCAACTACGCCACCTGGGTGCACCGCTATGTCCGCTTCCGCAAGTTCGCGACGCAAGCAGCCCCCGCATCGGGTTCGATGGGCTATGGCGTACCTGCTGCGGTTGCCGCCAAACAGGCCTTCCCCGACCGCCTTGTGGTAGCATTCGCCGGCGATGGCTGCTTCATGATGCATGGCCAGGAATTCGCCACCGCCGTGCAGCACAAGCTGCCGATCATCGTCGTGGTGGTCAACAATTCAATGTACGGCACCATCCGCATGCACCAGGAACGCGATTACCCCGGCCGGGTCAGCGCCACCGAGCTGACCAACCCGGATTTCGCGGCTCTCGCCCGCGCCTATGGCGGCCACGGCGAAACGGTGGTGACCACAGCGGAATTCGCACCGGCCTTCGAGCGCGCAAGGGCCAGCGGTATCCCGGCGATCATCGAGATCAAACTCGATCAGCAGGCCATCACCCCGACGCGGACATTGGACCAGATCAGCGGCACCGGCTTGAAGAAATAGGGTTGGGCACCGATCTGGGGGCTTGTCCCAGCGACTAACAACGCCAGTTAGTTGGCTATGAACAGCTCACAGCCAACATTGCCGTTTTCGGTCTGGTACGATGGGGATTGCCCGGTCTGCCGGCAGGAGGTCGCGCTCTATAGCCGCATCGACAGCGATGATCTGATCACGTGGATCGACATCGTCGCCCTCACTGACAACGAATTGCCTGCGGGCAAAAGCCGTGAGGAATTGCTTGGCAAGTTCCACGCAAGGGAGAGTGACGGCTCCTGGCACATCGGCGTCGATGCCTTCGCTGCCATCTGGCAAAAGCTGCCGGTTTTCAAATGGTTTGCATTCCTGTTTCGCCTGCCGGTCATCCGGCAAGTGGCGCAAATAGCCTATCTCGGCTTTCTCAAATGGCAGCGCCATCACCGCGCCCGTCGGCCCCGTCAAGACCGCGTTATGGCTTCCTCCCCTGAAAGCAAGGCCTGAGCCGCTCAAGGGGCCTGGCGCAGCACCCCGACCCACAAATCACCATCGGTTGACCAGGGATCGCCTCCGCCGTTTCGGCCCGACCGGACGTCGTGAAAGCCGGTCACCATGTAACTTTCTGACAGATGCTCGGCCTTCATCAGGTCGGCTTTCAGCGTGTCGCGTTCGTGGTCCACATCAGGTGCAATATGGTGCGTCAGTTGCCCGGTTTCGTGGCTGAGGCCGATACCCCGGTCAAATGATGCAGCGCCGATATAGAGCGGCGACGGCCGCTCCACACGCGGGGCCAGCAACCACAACCGCACATGATTCCTCTGATCCGGATCCGGTCCTGCGGGTTTCTCGAAGGCCAGATCCTCACTCCGCCCGAATAAAAACAGCCGGCTGACGGGGGCGGTGACATAGGCGCGCTCCAGAATGATATCGGCGGCAATCGCCAGATCGCTTCTGAAACCGAGCGGATCGGCGGGAAACCAGCCTGCCGCTGCCATGGCCGATTTCACTGCCGCTTCGTTTCCGATCAACGCCACATTGAGCGGATCGCCGGCGTGGTGATCCCCGGTCTCGGTCAACCGGGGCAAGGCACCTGAAAAATCGACCACCGGATCGGAGAAGAGCGTCCAGGCCATGGGAACGAGTGCATATGCCAGAACGGTATAGACAGCGGCTGCGGCGATCACTGCAAGAAGCGCTCGCCGGGTCCTCTTTCGTTTGCCTGACACGGCTTGGCTATCCTTGCGAGATTGGGAAACCCTCAGCGCAATTCATGCGCCACGCCCCCGCACTTGTCCACAGACAGCAAACTGGGCCGGACAGTGTCACTCAGTTCCGCAAATGCGCCGTATGCTGGAAAATCGCGGTTGAACGGGCGCCCGAGCGGCAATAGCCGAGCATCGGCTGCGGCATTTCCTCGATCGCGTCGACCATCGCCCGCACCGCATCCGCCGTTATACCCATCGGGCCGACCGGGATCTGACGCGCTTCGATACCGAGCGCTTCAGCCGCCTGCTTGATGCTGTCGAAGCTCGGCTGGTCAGCCGCTTCGTCATCGGGACGGTGACAGACGATCGACTGAAAGCCTGCTGCCTTGATGGCGGCCAGATCCTCGACGGAAATCTGTCCTGCAACGGAATAGGTTGGGGTGACTGGGCGAAGATCCATGACGTCAACTGCCTTTGAAATGAGGCGTGCATCTCAAAAGCACGCCAGAGTTCGGTCTGTCCGACTGACTTAAGCAATGGCTGCGAACGCGTCAATCGGCGCTGGTGCCGCAGTTTCCCCCCTTCGCTCGTTTTCTGCCCTATACTTTGCCGTTTCTCACCCGTTCGGTAACCTCGCCAATAATCTGCACCACGTCTGGAAAGCAGCCGCAGCAGCGGCCGCGGATCCGCATCGAATGATACACCTTCGACGGCACGATCAATTGCCAGGGGTCCTCTCTGAGCAGTTTTTCAACGGCAGCCTCGATCTCGCCTTTTGACAGGAGGTTGCATTGGCAGACAATCATGGAGTTTCTCGACACTCGCGCGCCACTGCCAGTCCGGCTGCCAGTTGACGCTAAAACCTGTATGAATTACTCCACAATCTTTGACCGAGCAGTTGTCCGCTGTCAAACGCCGGATGGTCAACGTACCGGAATTATGGCCAACTTTCCGCTCGCGGGATCGGCCAGACGCAAAGGATGAAACCGCCAGTGGGCGAACGCGCACTCAAATCTGCAGCCTGGATCGTCTCCCTGCTTTGTCTCGCGCCGATTGTCGCGGTCGCCTTCGCTGCCATGTCGGGCACGCTCGACACCTGGAACAGCCTGATGGGATCAGTGCTGCCGCGCTATGCCCTGACCACCGTCAAGCTGGTTGTGCTGGTTGGCATCGGCACCGCAATGGTCGGCACCTCGACTGCCTGGCTGGTCACCACCTGCAGCTTCCCCTTCCGCCGCACCTTCGAAATAGTGCTGGCGCTGCCGCTGGCCTTCCCGGCCTATGTGCTGGCCTACGCTTACACCGACCTGCTCGATCATCCCGGCGCGGTGCAGACGGCGCTTCGCAATATCACCGGCTGGGGCCCGCAGGAGTACTGGTTTCCCGAGGTTCGCTCGCTCGGCGGAGCGGCGGCGATGCTGATTTTCGTGCTCTACCCTTATGTCTACCTGCTCGCCCGCGCAGCCTTCATCAAACAGTCGCCAACGGCCTATTTTGCTGCCCGCACGCTGGGCCACACGCCCTGGTCGGCCTTCTGGCGCGTCAGTCTGCCAATGGCGCGCCCGGCAATTGCCGGCGGGGTGATTCTGGCACTGATGGAAACCATCGCCGATTTCGGCACGGTGGCACATTTCGGCGTGCAGACCTTCGCCACCGGCATCTACTCAGCCTGGTTTTCCATGGGCGACCGCATGGCCGCTTCACAACTGGCGCTGTGCCTGCTGGTTGTCGCACTCGCCTTCGCACTGCTCGAACGCGCCCAGCGCGGCGCCGCGAAACGCTTTCCCGCAGGCTCCCGCATCGAGACCATGGAGCGGCATCATCTCAGAGGCTGGCATGCGGCGGCCGCCTTTAGCGCTTGCGTGCTGCCTGTCGCCATCGGCTTTGCCATTCCACTGCTGGTTCTCACTGACATGGCAATCGGCGCAGGAAAATCACCGTTCTCACCACGCTATCTCGGCTATGTGCAAAACTCGCTGACGCTTGCTTCCATCACCGCTTTTATCACCGTGACCTGCGCCATCATCATCGGCTTTTGCGCCCGCATCGCGCCGAGCCTGGCATCCCGCTTTTCCGCTGCATCTGCAGGCATCGGCTACGCCGTGCCCGGCGGCGTCATCGCGGTGGGTCTTCTGGTGCCATTCGCAGCACTCGACAACATGGTCGACGCCTGGGCGCGGGCAAATTTCGATGTCTCCACCGGCCTGTTCTTCACCGGTTCCATCGGATTGTTGGTGGTGGCCTACATGGTGCGTTTCATCGCCGCAGCGCTTGGCGCCTTCGACACCGGCATCTCGGCAATCAAGCCCAACATCGATGCCGCCGCACGCACCCTTGGCCGCACCTCGGGCCGCATGCTCATTGAAGTCCACCTGCCGCTCTTGCGTCCCAGCCTGCTGACAGCTCTGCTGATTGTTTTCGTCGACGTGATGAAGGAACTCCCCGCCACTTTGATCATGCGGCCGTTCAATTTCGACACGCTCGCCGTCCAGGCCTACCGCCTCGCCTCCGACGAACGCCTCAACCAGGCCGCCCTCCCCTCGCTGATGATCGTCGGCTTCGGCCTGCTGCCGGTGATTTTACTCTGCCACACTATCGGCAAGTCAGGCCGACCACAAAACCGCCTCATCCGCCCCAAGATCGATGCGCTGGTACCGTCCGCCTGAACGGCTGCTCGGAACAAGCCAACGCATTCCGGCTTCAAGATTTGGGTTAGGCACCCTTCATGATCTTGAACAACCCTCCCGGCGCATCCTTGGCCACCGGCGCCGCCGTTGCCTGCGCCATATGCCATGCCAGAACCTGATTGCTGCTGAGAACCGGAATTCCAAGTTCGGCCTCCAGCGCGTCGATACTGTCAAGAGTTCTAAGGTTGGTGCAGGACAAGAACACCGCATCCGCACCCTTGGCCGCAGCGCGTGCGGCAGCCTTGATCGATTCCGGGGCTATGCGTGCCACGCGCGCCTCGACCTCTTCGCCAAAAGTCAGGACCTCGCCGACCGCAAAACCTGCGCTCACAAAGGCGTCACTCACCGGTGCTGCAATGCTCTCGACATAGGGCGTGACAAGGCCAAGCCGCTGCACGCCAAGTGCTTTGAGCGCAGCCAGTGCCGCTGTCAGTGGATCCGTGACCACAGGCGTTTCCACGCCCTGCCGCAGCATCCGCGCCACTGCCTCTGCCCCGATCAGCGTTGTGCCCGAGGTACAACCATAGGCAACTGCATCAAAGCGCGCCGCCCGTGGCAGCAGGCGCGCGCCGCGCGGTAGTTCGGCTTCCATCGCGGCAATCGAGTCAGTGGACAATTCATCGCCGGACGGAATGCGGCTCACATAAATCGCGATGTCACGATCAGGGAACAGGTACCGGAAATCCTGCTCCAGCGTTTCATCCGCCTGCAGCACCACCAGCCCCAGCGTCGCCTTCGATCCAATCGGGCCGGTGAGATCAAAGCCTATCTGTTTCATCCCATGATCTCCGGCATTTCGGCAGGAGCGCGGCGCGACAGCAGTTCGGGGCCATCGGCGCGCAAAACGATATTTTCCTCATGCACCAGAATGCGACCGGGGGTGATTTCAACGCCCGGTTCCAGCGTCAGCACCATGCCCTCTCGCAGCTCGGTAGTATCAAGCGGAGTGAGAGAGGGCCATTCCGTCAGTGTCAGTCCCAGTCCATGGCCCAACCGGCCGCTGCCAGCAACAGCACCTTCGCGCGCAAGCGCCTCACTCAGGATCCGGTGCAGATCACGCGCCAGCATGCCCGGGCGCAAGGTGGCAAGTGCTGTTTCGGTCGCTGCATAAAGGCTGGAATGGGCACGGCGGACATCATCCCCAGCACGTCCGATGGCAAAGTTACGGTCAAAGTCGCAGAAATATCCCTCACGCACAGCGCCGGTATCGAGCATCAGCACATCGCCAGCTCGCAACGGCCGATCATCCGCGGGCGAGATGACATCGCCATAACCGCCCTGGCCGGCCGCACCAGCGACATAGCTGACCCAATCCGCGCCCTCCTGCAGCAGAACCACCTGAAAATCGCGAAACACCTGCGACAGCGGCATGCCATTGCGCACGAATTCCGGCACGCGGGCAAAGGCGGCATCGGCGATCGTGCAGGTGGCGCGGATCTTGCCAATCTCGGCCTCGGATTTGATCTCGCGCACGCGGTAGACTGCTGCCGTACCATCGGCAATCTTGCGCGGTGCAATGCGGTCCTGCAGCCGCATGAAATCGGCAATTGGCATGCGCAATTGGCTTTCCAGCCCCATTGGAATGCCTATCCTGCCAGAGGCCGGCACCAATTCCGTCAGCGTATCGCCCAATAAGCTCACCCCGTCATCGACAGGGTCCGGCGCGTTCCAGGTGCGGATGTCCTTGATCCAGCACCGCCCCATCAATTCTGCCCCGATGGCCGGGATAACCGCGACCGGATCACCCGCCGCAGGTACAATGACAAACCACGGCCGCGCCGGGCTTTCCCAGAACCGGGTCAGAAATCCCGTGGTGTAGAAAACATCCGCAGGCGTGGTCAAAAGCAGCGCGTCGAGGCCACCGATTGCCATCTCGCCCTGTAGCGCCTTGATACGGCGGCGATATTCCTCCGCAGGAAAGATCAGCGAGGTTTCAGGCATCTTCCGGTCCCTCGCTGAGGATGCACAGCACATGCGACTGCGCCCCGATCCCTTCCAGCCCTGCCAAAAGTGCCGCAACCCCCGCAGCGCCCGAGGGGGTCGAGGGTAATCCGGCAGCCGCCACCGCCGCTGCACCCGCCGCCGCCTCGGCCTCGCTCAAGGTGACAAAGCGGTCGGCGTCGCGCGCCAGATCGGCCAGCGCCAGCATTGAGGGTGTCTTGCAATCCAGCCGCCCCATGGCCGAGGCCGGCCCCTCGGTCACGACGACACGACCGGCGCGAATGCTTTCGATCAACGCAGGCGCTGCCTCGGGTTCCACCACGATCATTTGCGGAGCGTCGCCCCAGGCAAGGCGTAATTCCGCAGCAACGGCGGCTGCAAGTCCGCCGACACCCGCCTGCAACAGCACATGACTCGGCACTTCGCGCGCCCCGGCGGAAATCTGGGCGATAATCTCAGTGGCGATCTGGCGATAGCCCTCCATCACCCGGAACGGCAGCTCTACATATCCGGGCCAGGAGCCATCCGACAAAAGCGTCCAGCCGTTGGCCTCTGCCGCGCTACCGGCCGCCTGCATGCTGGCCTCATAGTCAGCGCCCGCCCGCACCACTTGCGCGCCCATGCCTTCGAGACGTCTGGCAAAGGTCTCCGGCACCGCCTGCGACAGATACACCACCGCCACAGCGCCAAAGATCCGCGCACCCGCCGCCACCGACAGGCCGTGATTGCCGGCACTGGCGGTTACATAAGTGCGCCCAACCAAGGCTTGGTGGAGATCGCCGCCAACTGCGGCAGCCTCACGTGCAATCGCGTAGGCAGCACCCAGCGCCTTGAAACTGCCAAGCCCCATCCGCCCGCGCTCATCCTTGATTGTCAGCCTGGCAACGCCTGCCTTGGCGGCAAGCTCGGGGCAGTCCAGCAGCGGCGTCTGCGCGTGCGCGGGGCATTGTTCCAGCAGTGCGGCAACAGCCTTGGCATCCGCCCCCGGCATGGACTGAAGATCAGGCAGTCCCGTGCCCCGAAATCGGTTTTCCAGTGTGTCGATCATGCCCGCCTCCATTTACTGCTGGCATCAGAATAGACGCAGACCGCATCAAGTTTCTCGGAATAATTGGCTCTGCTTCGTCCGGTTTTCATACCATATTGCCAAAAACTGTCGGAATTTCGGACCGGAGGGCCGCAAAAGTCTGGACCCGTACCGGATTTCCGGCAAGTATCCGGCATGGACAGATTCGACGCCGCCATTCTCGACGCCATTCAGACCAACAACCGCCTCACCGCCGAGGCGTTGTCCAAGCTGGTGCATCTTTCGCCCGACAGTTGCCGCAAACGCCTCGCCCGGTTGCGCGCCGAGGGCTATATCGACGCCGATATCGCGGTGCTCAACCCGGCCAAGCTCGGCCGCGGCCTGATTGTCATTGTCGAAGTGGCGCTGACCTCGGAACGCCCGGCCGATCTCGACCGGTTCCGCGAAAAAATGAAGGCCGCGCCCGAGGTGATGCAGTGCTACTACATCACCGGAAACAGCGATTTCCTTATGATCCTGTCGGCAAGCGACATGGCCGACTACGACGCCTTCACCCGCCGCTATTTCTTCGCCGAAGAAAACATCATGAAATTTAAAACAAGCGTCGTGATGGATCGGGTCAAGACCGGGTTTTCGATTCCGCTGCCGTTCATCGGGAACGATCAGGTTCCCGGGAAAGATCCACGATCGACGTGAGAAAGCGCCGCCCGCAGTGCTGATCATGCAGCCGCTAATGTCGTCACGCTTGCCCTCCAGGCCTACCGCCTTGCCTCCGGCAAACGCGTCAACCCGGCCGCCCTGCCGCCATCAGCGTGAGGTCGGAGTTCGAGGGCTTCCGCTGTGGGCGGGAAGCGGAAGTTCGGTGCACGTGCGATCTGGACATCTCGCCTTGATGGAAGCAAACTTTCAGTGGTCACTCGATCAATGGATTCTGCTGCACCACCGAAAGGCAGCTTCGAGCCCAAAGTGATGGATGCTGCACCTTGCGTGAATGTCTGTTTTCAATCAGTTTTGATAATGTGATTAAGGACTTTACGATGTGGAAAAGATGCTGCGCTACCGTTGTGTTGCTCTTGTTTTGGAGCGGGCTGTTTTCGGCCGCGCTTGCACATTCGCCATATTTTGGCCAAAGCGAAAGCATTGACCATCCAGACTTTGGAAAAATTAAGTTTTCGGTTCTGTATGGGGACGGTATATTTTTTGCTGATCCTTCGCAAGTTGTTGTCTTTGACAGAGAAGGATACTTGCTGGCTGCTACACCTCAGTCGGACGTGCTTCTTATTCGATGCGACTATTCAGATGATACACCAACTTGCCACGTCTATGATGAATTGCGGGGACTTGTGCTGGAGCCTGATTACAAGCAATGGGCACGCAGCAGAATAATCGTAGAAGAAGGCCGGCCGAATGCTTATCCAGAAATCATGGACATTGAGTATGGGTTCAGTCAACGTCCTGCGACTTTCGCAGAGACAATATCCTTTGAAGTGGCAGGCTTTTTGAATGCACCTGGCGATACCCTTCTGTCGGTTCTATGGTGGGGCGTAGCGTGGTCTTTTATTGCACGCCTCTTTTGGCGCTTGAAGCGCAATGGATGGCAGATGTTACCGATGAGGGGGTGGGCGGTCGTATCGGGTATTCTGAGTATTTTGGCATTCTTAGGAATGAGTTTCCTTGCTGCCTATGCTTGGCTACTCAAGCCATATTCTTTCCACTTTTTCCTCTTTGCATTCATCATGGGAGCATTGATAGCGGTAGCCCTCACACGACTGAAAGCAGTCGTTGAGACAAGTTGACCGCGCGGCAACTTCGTCCCGCAATGCCGCCGCTCTACCTCTCCAAATGCTGCGCTATGTACGAATGGCCAGTTCGGTGACGCTGCGATCCAGCATGCCACCGCCGACGAACGGCAGGTCAGGGCCGTGAAATCCTGCACTACTGAATCCAGCCGAGGTCTCAAGCGGGCGGATAGCGGACATTTGTTGCGACATGAACAAACTACCGATGGCAAACTTGCAGACGAATGCCGCATGGCGTTCAGGACCCGCTAACGCCCTTTGAGGAATTAGCTCTCTGTCGATGCTCAGCGCTTTCTGGTCTCCACTGAGGCAAATAGCCTGGTGTCGAAAAACGCGATCGGACGAAGTTAATTCACCGCGTGACCTGAAGGATCGCTTTTTGTTGAAAACCAACGCTTTGACTTAACAATTTAAAATCACGCGCCAAATAGAGTCCAATGATTGCTATGGAGGTTAATAATTTGAAGTTCTGTTCACTCATTTTTCCGTTCGTTCGAACAGCGCGCATTCTCGCAGCACCGCTGTTCTTGGCTTCGTGCAATCCAAACGCCATGAGCCGTCAGATGACAATCGCTTGGTCAAACAATGCTGTAAGTTGGCCCGTTTTCGCTGTCCTATCCCGTGATACTCATAATTCTGGAATACTATTTTACGATTTTGAAAAGAATATTGTTGTTTCTGACTTTAGTTCCTCAAATTCTGTAAACAGTGTTTCATCCTACGGAGAGGAAAGCGGTAATTTTCTATTTACTGCTACCGAAGGTTTTGGAAACTATGTATTATATCACTATGACTACTATTCAAAATTACGTAGAATAATATTTGAGTACGAACATATTTTAGTCGCTCCATTTCGGGTATCTGATTCATTTTGTGCGCTCAGTCCAAAATCAAAAACGTCAAAACAAAATTACAACTATGATATTATTTGTAACGGAGAAGTCTCAGTTACCGATATCTTTCCGGTCTATTCTTACTATAATCATGATGTCGATAGTGCTATTTTTGTAGATGGGGTTGGGATTAAAAAGAATGCTTATAGTATATACAAAGCAAATGGCATACTAAAATACAAAAAGCACGAAATCCCTTTTTTTTCCAATATATTTTCTGTTGTCTCCAATGAATCTGGGCTTGTAATGGTTGATCGTGGAAACCATGAAATACAAAAATATGTTGTAACAGATGAATCAATTGTTTCGATTGGATACTACGAAAATTTAGGTGGCATGTGCCATGAAATTTCGAATTATAATACGATAATAATGCTCAATAATGAAAGAATAATTGGAAATAGAATCAATGATGAAAAAAATGGGTTCGAATTTCTCATTTGCGAGCTAAATAAAGACCAAAAATCATACCAAGCGTCAATGAAAATTGAATGAGCAACGGAATTGACGGATTTGGAAAGAATGCAAGTTTTTTAAGGGATCAAGGCTTGCGGAACAGCAGTGCCTGGCAGCTGTCGGCTCCCTCAGAACGGCGTCAGTGCGAGCGCGAAGGGGCCACGCAGTTTGGTGACCGGCCAGACGAAGGTCGGTTATGGGCCGAAAGTGCGGGTGCAGGAACGGATTATCTCATCCGTTCTGTCCATGCAAAAAGGCCCGGACGCCAAATGTCCGGGCCTTTCTTTAGGCCAGGGGAGAGGTCATATATCCCCCGGCGGTATGCTTTTCCGATGATGGCTTACTTGTAGCCAACCTCGTTGTAGATTTCCTGTGCGCGGGCCTGGTTTTCACCGAGCTTGTTGAGGTTGAGCGTGTCGGCGGTGAAGCTGCCGAGCCCCTCGACCACCGACGAGGCCGCAACACCTTCAACCACCGGATACTCGTTGTTGCCATTGGCAAAATAGGACTGCGCGGAATCCGAGGTAAAGTACTCGAGCAGCTTGACTGCATTGTCGCGGTTCGGCGCATGAGTTGTCACGCCGGCGCCCGAGATGTTGACGTGGGTGCCGTTGCCGTCCTGATCAGGGAACACGACGCCGATCTTGTCGATGCCTTCTGTCAAACCGTCGACCTGACCGGCCAGACCACGGGCGAAGTAGTAGGTGTTGGCGATGGCGATGCCGCATTCGCCCGAAACCAGACCCTTGAGCTGGTCGGTGTCACCGCCCTGCGGATCGCGCGCCAGATTGTCCTTCAGCCCCTGCGCCCAGGTCTTTGCGGCTTCATCACCATTGTGGGCGATATAGGCGCCAAGCAGCGACAGCATGTAGATGTTCGAGCTCGAGCGGGCGCACAGCAGGCCCTTGTATTTCGGGTCGGCCAGCGCCGCGTAGGTCTGCGGCGGCTCGCTCACCTTGTCCTTGTCATAAAAGATCACCCGGGCACGCTTGGAAATACCGAACCAGTGACCTTCTGGATGACGAAGGCTTTCGGGTACCCGCGTATTGAGAACGTCCGACTGAACCGCTGAGAGCAAACCGGCCTGTTCGGCGCGCCACAAGCGGCCCGCATCCGCGGTGATGAACACGTCGGCCGGGCTGTTGGCGCCTTCCGCTTTCATGCGTTCGATCAGCTCGTCTTCCTTGCCTTCGATCAGATTGATCGTGATGCCGGTGGCCTCGGTGAAATCACTGTAGAGCCGCTCATCGGTGTCATAGTGGCGCGACGAATAGATATTGACCTCGCCATCCGCATAGGCCGGCGCGGCGATGGCCGCAAAGGCGGCGACTGAAGCGAGAAGCGCGAGCGCGCGCGATGCCGAAATGGCCATTGAAAACCTCCCTGGGGTTCGGATAAATAAACCTGACTGTTCTCATCATGTTTATTCAGCGTCCGATTTCCTGTCAACCGACAGGCTTCGAATAAGTTGGGCATTTATAGAAGGATATGAAGGGAAGCCTCGGAAGCAGCACCGGGGCATCACTGAGCCCAGCGCCGCATCGGCATTTTACAGATAAATCCAATAGCCACGCGCCTCACGAACTTGTGACTAGACGACTGGTCTATTATTCACCATATGACCGCCATGACACAAGCGAAGAAATCAGAACTGACCCGCTCCCGCATTCTTGCCGAAGGCCGCGCCCTCGTGCTGGCCCAGGGCTTTGGCGGGCTCGGGCTGACCGAATTGCTCAATGCCGCAAGCGTGCCGAAAGGCTCGTTCTATTACTATTTCGCCTCCAAGGAGGCTTTTGGCTGCGACATGCTCAATGACTATGTCGGCGATTATCTGGCAGCGCTCGACGCCATCATCGCCCGCCCCCAACCCGCAGCTGAACGGCTGGACAGTTTCTTCAGCGCAGCCCTTCAAAGCGATGCCGGTTCGATGGCCGATCGCTGCCTTGTGGTCAAACTCGCCGCTGAAATCGCCGACCTGTCCGAAGACATGCGGCAAATCCTCGATGATGGCGTCTCCGCCGTGTGTGGCCGCCTCGCCCAATTGCTGCGCGAAGGCGCCGAAGACGGCTCCATTATCCAGCAACCCGACCCCGGCAGCGCTGCAGCCCTGCTTTACAGCCAGTGGCTGGGAGCCGCGATCCTCGCCAAGCTTTCACGCAGCCCCGACGCACTCGAACAGGCACTTGCAGACACCCGGCGCCGGTTCTTCACCTGACACTCCAACATCTTCCCATCTCCAAGTCCTGCGCGTCGCAGGCACACCAAAGGATAGTCCTATGAAAGCCGCAACTTACACAACCTTCGGCGAACCTGCCGAAGTCCTCCTCGTCAAGGACGTCGCCCGCCCCGAACCCAAAGCCGGTGAAGTTCTCATCCGCACAATCCTGTCGCCGATCCACAATCACGATCTCTGGACCATCCGCGGCACCTATGGCTACAAGCCCGAGCTCCCCGCACTTGGCGGTTCCGAAGCAGTCGGCACCGTTGAAGCAGTCGGCGAAGGCGTCGATACGGCAATGATCGGAAAGCGCGTCGTCAATGCCGGAAAGATCGGCACATGGGCCGAGTATTTCACTGCGCCCGCAGCCGGTGTCTTGCCGCTCCCCGACGTGATTTCCGATGAAGCTGGCGCGCAATTGATCGCCATGCCGTTCAGCGCCATCTCGCTGCTCGAATTCCTCCACGTCAAGGAAGGCGACACCGTCATCCAGACCGCCGCCAATGGCGCAGTCGGCAAGATCTTCGCTGATCTCGCCCGTGCCCGCGGCATCAAGACCGTCAATCTTGTCCGCCGCACTGAAGCCGTTGCCGAGCTTGAAGCACTGGGCATGGAGAATGTCCTGTCTACCGACCAGGACGGCTGGCAAAAGCGCGCCCGCGACATCATCGGCAAGGACGGCGCACAGGCCGCCATCGATTCGGTCGGCGGCCCGATTGTCGCCGATATCGCCGATCTGCTCACGCTGAACGGCCTGCTCGTGGTGTTCGGCACCGCAACCGGTGTACCGCTCGAACTGCGCGCCGGATCGATGATCACCAACCACCTCACCGTCAAGGGTTTCTGGGGCTCCCGCGTTTCCAGTGAAATGGCCGCAGACGAAAAAGTCCGTCTGATCACCGAACTGGTCACACTCGCAGCCCACGGCAAGCTGCATCTGCCATCAGGCGGCGAGTTCAGCCTCGATCATGTCACCGACGCGGTCAAGGCTTCGCTGACACCGGGCAAGTCAGGCAAGATCCTCATTCGCCCCTGATCCGGCAACAAAACAGGCCCCGTCCATGAGAACGGGGCCTTTCAGCTTCGTAGAACAGAATTATTACCCTACGCTGTAATAGCCCGAGGAGCCCGACCGTGCATTGCGGTGATAATAGCGATTGCCTTCGGTGAAAATCTGCAGGCGCATGTTCATTCCACCTGTCATCACCAAGGTTCCGTCTCCGGCGACGGACCAGCTTCCTGTCACACCCTTGTTGCTCACCCAAGTGCCATCGGCGTTATAGGTTGTAGAATGCCCGGATCCACGAGCAGTCTTGCCGGAATACGCGGCCATGACTTCCGCACGAGAGAGACGTTCCCGCCCGTTGGATTTAGTTGTTGTGCTGCTGGCTGCTGATACGGATGCCGCATTTTCACCGCCACCCGAGGTTGAGCAAGCGGCCAATCCAAAGCTGGCGACACCAACAACAACAAGACTTGTCAATATACGACGCATGTTTGTAATTCCCTGGAAAACTGGGCCAGCCTCTACGGTTACGCCCGAATTTAAAATGCCTCCACCTGCAACCTGACAATCCCTGTTTCAAGTGGACGTGTACGAATCCAAGCATTCCAAATTACGACGCCAAAATCAAGCCATCAATTTGTAAACAATCAACAATATTAAAAAAAACAAAATCTAATGTGACGTATTGTGAGATTGGTTACACTTACAATTCCGCCACAAATCGGTTCTGGTTGCAGCAGTGAATTCAACCTCTACGAGATTTCAAAGCCAGCAGTTATCATTGATATCCGGCTTGCGCTGCTCGTCCAGCCGGTCCGTTGCCGTTGGCAGGATGCATGACGAGGTCGCAATCCGCGCATACAACTCAGGCGTCATTTCGATATCACTCGAATCCGGCGACGGCTGCAACTGTGCGAGGTTTCGGGCACCGGTGATCGGGCAGGCCACGGCCGGATTGGCAATGATGCGCCCCGCATCAGGCAGGGTGGTCTTGCCATATTTGCCGCTGACCTGCAAAATCGCGCCGAAAGCCCGGCCCAACCGCCAGCCACAGTTCTGCCGGACGGTCGTGATTCAAGTGAAGACAAGCCCCCGTTGCGGATCTTGAGATCCGCTACCCCTGCCCGGCAATCCCACATTCGGAGACCAGACATGACGCAGACAAATGAAAAAGTAGGCTTTATCGGTGTCGGCCTGATGGGGCACGGCATGGCAAAAAACATCGTGGAAAAGGGCTATCCGCTCACCGTGATCGCCCATAACAACCGCGCCCCGGTCGAGGATCTGCTGGCGCGCGGCGCAACAGAAGCAAATTCGATTGAGGACATGGCGAAATCTTGCAGCCTCATCTTCCTGTGCCTGACCGGATCGCCGCAAGTCGAGGCTGTGGTTGCAGCACTGAAACCCGGCCTGGCCAAAGGCAGCGTCATTGTCGATTGCTCGACCAGCGACCCCACCGTCACCGAACGCCTCGCAGCAGACCTGGCCGAAATCGGCGTCGATTTCGCCGATGCGCCGCTGAGCCGCACCCCGAAAGAAGCCTGGGAAGGCGCACTCGATTGCATGGTTGGCGCCGAGCAAGCAGTGTTTTCACGCATCGAACCGGTGATCGCCACCTGGGCCGGCAAGATCGTCCATCTCGGCGGCATCGGTGATGGGCACCGGATGAAGCTGCTCAACAATTTTATCTCACTGGGCTACGCCGCGCTCTATTCGGAAGCCTTGGCGATGTCGCGCAAGGTTGGCATTCCGGTGGCCGAATTCGACAAGGTTATCCGTGGCGGGCGGATGGATTGCGGCTTCTACCAGACCTTCATGGGCTATGCGCTGGAAGGTAATCGCGAATCGCACAAATTCACCCTGACCAACGCCTACAAGGACATCCGCTACGTCGAATCCATGGCCAACGCCGCCAACATCGCAACCACCATGACCAGCGCGGTGAAGAATTCCTTCGCCAATGCCGTCGCCAATGGCGGCAACGGCCCTGAGGACTACCTGCCGCATCTCGCGGATTTCGTTGCCAGGGCGAACGCGATCAAGTGAGCCCTGTTTAAGCGGCGTTTTCCCCGCCGGTCCGCAACATTCAGATAGCCGGTTCCGGTATCAGGGAGCGATTGCCCGCTCCCTGAAGGATTGGGGATGGTTCGGGCTCAGTCGCGCCCGGCCTTCATGATAGCCACCGCCAAGGCTGCCGGGTCGGTGAAGCAGAGCTCGTGGCCACCCGGGATCTGCACGAGGCGGAACAGGCCGAGCTTCTCCGACAGCCGCGGATGCCAGCCCAGACTGTGCGGCATCGCGCCGTCGTCGGTGCAGTTGATATAGGACTTGCCCATCTCCATCTCCGCCGGATTTTTCGTGAGCCGGATCGGATCGGTGAATGTCGCATAGGGGTGCGAGTTCAGCTTGTTGAACGCGGCTTCGGCCTCCTCCAGGCTGGCATCATTCATGAAGCCTTCGCGCCAGATCGGAAACGGCAGCACCATGCTTGTATCGGAACTCTGGGAACTCAGCGCACCGAACAGATCGGCAAACTGTTGCGGCACCATGTCGGTCAGGCACTCGCCGTCATTGGGCACAAATGCATTCCAGTAGACAACCCGGCGGATCCGCTCGGGCACCTTGTCAGCTGCCCCGGTGATCACCATGCCACCATAGGAATGGCCGAGCAGGATGATGTCGGACAGATCATTGTCATCCAGATAACTGATCAGCGATGAGATCGCCGCATCAAGCCCGATGCTGCGCGGATCGCCCGGACCATTGCCGGCAAGCGTCGGGCAATGCACCGTATGACCTTCCGCACGTATCGGCGCGGCAACGTCCTCGAACAGCTCTCCCGTGTGCCATGCTCCATGAACAAGTACATATGTCGCCATTTCCAATTTCCTCCCGTTGGCGTTAAGGTCCAAACACTACCGGGCGGGAAATTCTGAACAATGGATCAGGGTGAACAGACATGGTCTGAGGCTGCACAGGTGACCGGGCCGCGCATCTGGCGCACCACAGAAGTCGATACCAGCGAAGCCTTCGACTATTACCACGAGGGCATCTGCTCGGCTTTCATGCCGCTGCGCCCCTCGCTTGACCGCTCGCACCGGCACGGATTTCAGGCAACCCATTACGCCTATGGCATCGGCGCCAGCACACTCAATCTGGTCTCCGCTCAGTCGCATCTGGTGCAGCGGGGACGCGCCGAGATCGCTGCCTCCACGGAGGATTGCTACTACCTCAATTTTCAGCTCGCCGGCGATTGCCGCATCACCCAGAACGGCACTGGCATTCTTCTTCTGCCCGGCGATGTCGGCCTGTTCGACAGCTCGCAAAGCTTCGGCCTGCACCACGACAGTTTCCCCGAGTTGAAGGTCGCCTCACTGATGTTGCCCAAGCATAGCATCGGCGGAAATGGCGGGGATCAACCAGCCCGCACGCCGGAACTTCTGTCCCGGCACCCGGTCTATGGACGGCTGATCGCGGAAGCCATGCAGAGCCTTGTCGAGACCACCACAACCGGCAACCCCGCCGATGTGATGGCCCTGCAATCGCTCGTCATTTCTATGCTGAAGCTCACGGCCCCGCCACCCGGCGCGCAAGCCAACTCTCTCCCCAGCACCGGCAATGGCTCCCCCGCAGACAGCGTCCGCGGCCAGGCCCAGTTGCTCCGGATCAAACGCATCATCCACACCCGTTGCACCACGCCGGGCTATTCGGCCGCCGCCTGCGCAAGCGAGGCAGGTCTCTCCGCGCGCTACATCCACCGCCTGTTCGAGACCGATGACGACAGCTTCGGCACATTCCTCATCCACGAGCGGCTTGCCGCCGCAACCCGAATGCTCCGCCACCCCAATTCCGCCCACCCGTCAACAGCCACCATCGCCACCGAGTCAGGCTTCTCCGACCCTTCCCACTTCCACCGCGCCTTCCGCAGCAGGTATGGCATGACGCCGGGAGACTGGCGGCGGTGGCGGTAGTTGGTGCTTTTCGCAATGGATTTGCTGGTGACGGGAAGGATGCGAAATCCTGCTAGTCACATAAAATGGATGTATGAAGTTTTTGGACTGGTTGCGAACAGATGCGAACGGTCGAAATGTTCGCATCCAGACATTGTTTGGCATCGCAGCGAATTTCCGTTTCCCTGCCCACTTCAGACTATTAATGAGTATTGCCGCAGTCGCACTTTCGGCCCAGAGCCCATCTCCCTGACTCTAGAAAAAGTCACGCTCGTCGTATCCCGCCTCGGCCCACATATTGGCTTCCCGCTGCTTCTTCAGTTCCTCCAAAGGAACTTCTTGTCTTGTAAATTCGAGTCGATACATCGGCAACTGCCAACGATGCATCAAATGCCTAGCGTGCTCGTTCGTTGCATCTTCAGGAATGAGTTTCTCACCATCTAAGGACGTGAGCATCTTGAGGGCTAGGTCTGAACTCTGCCGTGACGTTTCCTCTCCAGAGAATTCGACTTCCGCCCATGCCGAAGAGACTAGGTCGAGACCTCTTCGGGTGAATGCACCTACAATCTGCAGGGCTTCACAGGTCTTCCATGCGCTCGAATGCTGCGAGAACTTTGGGCTGACCCGATCAGCATAGGACGGCTCGCTCCAAATGGGGTCCCCTTCCTCGTATGTGATGATGTCAGCATATAGAAGGCTCTCTCTGGCCGAAGTAGCCGAGTTCGGCAGGATGTACTCGCCGACGTAACCCTCCAGATAATGTGAACGGCGTTCATTGTTTACGTATTTACGGAGATCGTTCAGGTCCATCGGCCGCCAGTGCTGAGCTTCGATATATAGCAGCCTCGCGAGGTGGTCGTAGAACCGCTTCATCATCGGCCCGATGAGCGAAGGCCTTATCTTGGGTGGGCACCTGACGATGTCCATGAGAATGAGTATCTTTGCTGCCTCCTCCAGAGCGTGACCTTCCAGAATCTTGGAAGCTCTTGTATGACCCGGTAGAGTAGTTGCGGCATTGAACAAGTCGGCGGCGCTTCTCATTAGGATCGGCAGACCCTCGGCGATCAGATCGAGTTGCTTGTCGGGGGTCATACTCGCAATCACGCGACCGCGTTTCATACCGATATCGCTGGATTTTTGAGCTTCAGACATGGTTCAAGTCCGCATTTGATGGGTAATGGTCTACATCCGCACTTATAGGGCGACGAGTCCAGACTTATGCTGTCGGAATCCGCCCTGATGTGACGATGGACAAATTTGGTAGGCCCGGAGGATGACACACTTATTAATGAATTCAATTACTTAGACCCCCTCACCTTTCAAAAAAGGGGCCATGATTTCATTATGTGATTTAGCGTCCACCCCGCACCGCTCTTTAGTTAAAGAGCCCAACGATGACTCCACATTCGACCGATACTGTCAGCCCAACCCATTATGCCAAGGCACTCGGAAGGCGGCTTGATGCCATAGGTATGGATGTCCATGCTTCTGAAAACGAGCGCTATCTCGTTCTGCTTCAAGATTCACCAGGCGAAATCATCGACCTGGGTCGCCCACTTCGCGGATCACGCATTTTTGGCCATGAAGCGGTCCGAAGAAATATCCCTATTGTCAAAGATTTCACGGAATTTGCAGCGGAGCACGAGCTTAAAAACTGTATGTTTTGGGGCATCGGCTTAACGGGCGCGAAGGCGGTTGCAGGCGATCTTGTGACCGCTATGAAGGCCTTCAATGCGAGGATCAACGTCGAATTCAGCGAGCTTCGAAAGAAGCACAGCTTCGAAATGCTGTTGATCGCCATTCATCCAAGGTTTGACATGGCGACGGGGCTTTTTGATATTCATGCGCATTTTATCTGTCGTGTCCCACCAGAACATCGCGAAGCGGCTCACCGCAGGCTGATGTCAAAATTCTCCAAGATCGATCTCAATACCAACCCCATACGCAATCCTGCAGCGGTGGCTACCTACATGCTGTGGGGGATTTGGCGAAATGAGGTCATGTTGTCATGGCCTGACAACGCGCTCAAAGCTGCCTGGAGCCTCACCCAACAACGTTTTCGTCTTTTCCGAACCGGGGGCGCCTTTGCGAAATCGCGTGCGCGTGGTCGGTCTGCACCCGAAAAGCTAGCCAAGGCTATCGACAAGGCGAAAGTTGAGAAGAACCGTCGAGAGACCGCAGACAAGCGTACCAGCCTGCAAACGGGCGACAGACTGCTATCCAAGGTGATGGTTCGCTATGGAGGGCAGAAGGTCGCCGCTCTTCTCTACGAAGTCGTTACCCCACAGAAGCATCAGATCGTTGAGACAAGCAGCTTAAAGGCAGATGGTGTGTATACTTCAGCGACTATCCGCGTAACTCAGGAGTCCAACCCTGAAACCGCACAAAATGATTTAGCCGTAGTCTGCGGACAGAATTTATCATCGAGAAGAACGGATCAAATTTACAGATGCTTCATTTCAAGATCAATTTCGCTTCTGAAATCGAAATTCGACCAATACATACACACGGGAAAGCGCCTTATCCGTAGTTGGGCACAGCAATTGTTTCGATCATAAGCTTTAGATGGAATAATCGGAATTGGGCTTCAAAATCCGTAAAATGTTAGTAAACTTATTTACCCTCTGTTTACATCAATATCATCATTGAATTATTACAATTGAATCACAAGAAATTCTTGGTATGTATATGCTCATAAGGTTTGCGTGCTCTTGGTCTATGTAGCGACGAAGAGGTGGTGCGCACCGCCGGATGTGTCCCGGTAAGCTCTCTGTGGAATAAGGCGGCCTACACGCCCCCACTCAAATCTCCAATGACAGACCCTTTCCGTAATCCAACTTCATCCAACGCACCAACGTGCGTGGAAAGGAACCATAATGTCTAATTCCATCCGCATGTCCTCATTGAAGGCCTCAACTGCAATTCCTACGGTAGGTCCCAAGGTGAGAATTGCCATTGGTAAAGTGGAAATGCTTAGGAGAGAGCACTTTAGGGAGATAACCGAAATGCTCACCTACTTTCATGCAGGCCTCGAAGCAATGCCGGAAGAGCAATATGAAGGAGTATCGCTTACGCTTGGCAGAGATATAGTCGCTATTCACGAAGATGTTGCGGGAGATTTGTTCGAGAGTGAATACTCCGTCACATGCATCACCCTTGCGAGTATAACGGCATGCTCAGTCAAAGATGTTCTCGGAATGATGAACGATGACGAATGTAACTTTACTGATAGGCTGATTGAGCACATGGTCAATTTGTTCTGCAAGGTAGATGTTCAAGTCCTCACGCAGTCCGCGTTCTCTGTCGCGCATTCGATGACCGCTTACTGCCTCAAGAAACCTCGCTTTGGCGCCACAGTCCAAAATCGCGGTTTCGCCAGCTAGCGCTACTTCGGATGCCTACCATGCGATCGAATCGATAGTGGCAGGCATCCGAACGGCACAACAAGCGCCAAACTATCCCAACCCACCAACTCCAAAAATCTGCGCACAATTGGTGCGTAGATTTTTGGAGTTGGTGGACTATGAGCGAGCACGAATTATCGCAATAGCGCTCTCCCTAAGTGCGCCATCTGGCGCCACGTGCCGATAGAGTGTTTGTCGTGAAACCCCGATTTCTTTGCAAAGGTCCGCAACTACCGTACCCGACTTGCCCATCGCTGCTTGCGCAAGTCTAATTTTTGCTGGAGTCATCGTCGCCTTGCGTCCTCCGACGCGGCCACGCGCACGCGCTGACTGAAGACCCGCAATCGTCCGCTCTCGGATCAATTCGCGTTCGAATTCGGCCAAGGACGCGAATATGCCAAACATGAGCTTGCCTTGCGCAGTGCTGGTGTCGATAGGCGCCTGCCCCGAAAGAACGCGAAACCCCACACCGCGCTTCGACAGATCGTCTACCGTTGTCACCAGGTGCCTAAGGTCGCGTCCGAGCCGATCCAGTTTCCACACAGCAAGAGTATCCCCCGACCTCAGAGCCTTCATGCAAGCTTCGAGACCTGAACGGTCATCCCTCTTGCCAGAAGCGTAGTCTTCATAAATCAACTGCGGACTGACACCTGCAGAAAGTAGGGCATCCTTTTGAAGGTCCAGGACTTGGCTGCCGTCCGCTTTCGAAACTCTAACATATCCAATCAACTCACCCATCGAAACCATCTCCATACACCGTCACACAAACGGTCGTTTATGTGACAATCATGAATCATATTTCTGTCGGCGGCAATCATGTCACTTAAGTCGTCACTTTTTCTATGCGCCACAAACGCTATTAGTTCGCATTCGTACACTGGAGGACCGGGTCAGTGAGGCATCCAATTATTGGCGAATAGCGGTCAGCCGTTTTTCTGCGCGAGATACTTCTTCAAGTATCGTTTCCCGGTCGGCTCTCGTGAACCTGAAATGTTCTGCAAGCCAACGCATTCCTTCAATGAATATTGGAGAATGGAATTTGGGTTGGCCATTTTCATCCTTCTTGGTCAATTCTTCCCAGAACAAGAATATGTAGGAATTCTCCAATGGACCAAAAGTCGGTACCAAACCAGGCGAGGTGGGCTTCGCGAAATCAATGCGCTCTCTACGGTAACTTAAGTTCCATGAGTAAAGAGTATCTGCCCGTGTACTGCCCAACTGATGGATTTGACGATCTAGACCGCCAATCGGGCTGCGGGGTTGAAATGTTGCGTCAGCCAATAATGCATCCGAGTAAGTCGTTCCTCGGTGCGCCTCATGTTCGCCAGGTACATGCAGACCGTCGCCCACCACCCATTTCAACCCGACGGTCAGACGGCGCAAGCTCCAACAAATCTGGTCGATCTTAAACAGGTCATCGGAAGTTCTCCACCAACTCACCATCCCGTAGCGGGAGCCGGGGTCACCTAGTTGACTGATGCGAGTAACATAATTCAATGGATTGGACGGTGTCCAGATGTCGGCGGAAAGCTCTTCCGGCTTCTCGAAACTTGTGAACGCTACAGGCCCAAACTCTTCGCAATGTCGTTCAAATAGTTCTGTTATGTTGTGGCTGTATTTGTTGATGCTTATTTCCTGAAGAACCAGTGATGCTTTAAGGTATTTTTCTATGGCTTGCATGGCCTGCCAAAAAAACTCACGATTAAAGCCATTAATCAGCATCCAGCGAGCAAGCAAATAATTCTCGTCTGCGGGCTGCACGAAGAACTTATGCGTACTTACAAACTTGAAATGTTGAATGCTATTGAAGTGCATGTCCGCGCCCTTGCAATTATGGGTTGATTTATTTTATGATTTGGCTCCTGTAATTATCAGTAATTCGACAAAACGTTACAGATCAGAATGTTGCCGCCTGCAGCTCAACGAAGATTTTCGACGAAGCTGTTGCAAGGAATTTTCGTCCATCTTTCAGCTTACAGACAAATGTAACATCCTTTCCGACACCTCCGGCTAAGAGGCCTGCGAGCAAGCCAACTGGGCCAAGTAAAACGGCTCCGGCTACGCTCCAACCTATCGTGCCACCTATGCGTTTGACAGCCTCTTCAGAGGCAACTTCGACTATCTCGACTTGGTCAATCGCTATCGTCTCACGAAAGAAGCCTTTTGGCCTCTTCATGATGAGCTTTCCCCTTAAGAATTGGTGGTCTTTGCCCTTTCGAAAATCTCCAGCGTGGACGGTGAATATGCCTAGCGCCATGTTTTAGAATCCCTCATAATCTTGCATGTCCCTGTACATCTTTATCCTGGGTTGTGCCGGGTGGGTACTCCTGTTTCAAGGGTCCATGGCTTCATAGGTAGCAATGACGGAAAAACTTTCCCTCGGGTTCACAGAGCATTTGTTCGCCGAATCGCTGTCTCTGAAGGTGTGCGCTGCGGGCGTCAGGCCAGTCGATGCTGTTGAGCAATTACTGGCCGAAACTCTGGTTCAGAATATCAAAGAAGCCGAGGGAGTGAGGCTCCACAAGCCGCCGACCGTCACGCTGCACTCTATCTACAACAAAGATCGGTGCGCCACGCTGCCTGTTTTGGCCCAAGGCGGATACGTGACCTGGTATGTCGAGTTAAAGTTTTCAACAGCCGCCGAAGCTGCCATCGAAAACATCAAAATTGAGGGGAAGGGGCTAGAAATTCGACCTATCGACTACGGGGCTGCTGGTCTGATTTCTCACAGACTTTGGTCCAAAAAGCTTAAGACCCAGACCAATCACATTCTGCGGCTAAATCAGCTAGTCGTCCCTCCTGGTGTTTTCGCCATGGTGATCGATGCTGTCGAAAAGATGCCACCCTTGGAGCAGCCGTTGGTCGCGAATCCGCTACCTGGGCCGCGCCCTTCCGGTTTTGATATGGACATAGCGGGCTTTGAGCTAGTCTCTTTTGACCACGTTTTGAACGGCAAACGACGGTTCTGCTCGTGTGCCCGGTTTGCTCATGCGAAGATGCTGGAGGCAGCGATGGGCAACGGCTACACCGGAGGCACGCTATCGACCCTCATTGCTCGCTTGCTCACCGCAGCAGAATACCAGGATGAAATTTGTCACCTATGCATCGCCCGTCGGGCTGGACCTGACGCGGCGGCTGACCTCTACGGAGATGCTGTTCAGGAGTTCGCTTCTGCCTACATCACGCAGATGATGTTGACCCATGGTATGGACAAGCCTACGGCCCGCTCTGAAGTGCAGCAAACCCTTGGTCTCAGCCGATGGCTAAGGGAGGCGGAGATGTACGGTCTGGTGAAGAGGCTTTTCCCCGAGCAGATCATACTGCGTGAGGCATCTCCGCCATGGCTGAGGCGTCAACGATTGGATGTCTACATTCCAGCTGTCAATGTCGCGTTGGAGCATCAAGGTGAGCAGCATTACCGGGCAGTAAAAGCCTTTGGTGGAGACGATGCGCTGCAACGTAATTTGGAGCGAGATGCCCTAAAGAGGCGCTTGTGCGAGGAAAACGGGGTGCACCTGATAGAAATCAGGTATGACGAGCCGCTGACGCTGCCTATGCTGCGACACAGGCTTCAACGGTTTTTAGGAAGTGCCTGAGCCACCCATGAGTACGGACTGAATCGAGGCGTCCGCATTTCATCCAGCCTTTGGTTTGTGAGCTACCTGAACCTTCTTGGGTCTCGGCTATTGTGGCCGACAGCTTTCTGGTCAAACCTTCTCGTAGGCACATTTTCCGAGGGGCCTACGGCTGCCAGCCATGCGCGTGTGACCACGCGCAACAGGCCAAGGGGTAAACCCCTGTGGAACCCCAAAGGAGTGGAGATCATCGTGAAGGACACATCAATCCGCATCAGAATATCCAGCGCCGATAAGGCTATTATTGAAGACTTTGCGTCATGCGCAGGTCGTTCGATATCTGACTTAATACGGGACGCCACGGCTGACTTGGTTCGCGGTCATGCTCCAAGTTTACAACAGCGGCTGTCTTGCGCGGAGGTCAGACGGTCCGCCAATGGTCTACTCGCTCTGTTGGACACACGACCGATCAACCTTCCCCACCTGCGATCAGCTGTTGGTACCCTTCGCGCTGCCACGCAGAAGCTGGTGCAATGCAGGTGATCATCAAGGGGCTGCGCATTCGTTCAAAATCTGGAGTTCATCGGATCGTCAGGCACCTGCAAAACGCTGCGTATTCCGGACTATCCGGCCGGTCATTCCAGCGACATCCGGCCACCTAAACCGGGGTATCCGGCCACCCTTATGTAGCGGCTGCGAGGCCTGATGATTTGGTTATCAGGATTGGTTGCTTTCGTCACCTGTTCCGAGTTTGGTTTTCCGCATGCTCTGGCCGTCCAGTTCGACGCGGTAGGCATTGTGGACGAGGCGATCGAGAATGGCATCAGCGAAGGTGGGTTCCCCGATCACGTCATGCCATTTGTCGATGGGCAATTGGCTTGTGATCAAGGTTGAGCCAACCTCGTATCTGTCTTCGACGATTTCCATGAGATCACGACGCTGACTGGCATTGAGGCGATCCGGTCCCCAGTCGTCCAGGATCAGCAGTTGAGTTTTGGTAAGGGCCTTGAAGAGACGCGGAAAGCGTCCGTCACCGTGGGCCAGTTCCAATTCATCAAAGAGACGTGGCATGCGCTTGTACAGCACGGTGATACCATCTCGGCAGGCGGCTTGCGCCAGAGCGCAGGCCAACCATGTTTTGCCAACGCCGCAGGGGCCAGTGATCATCAGGTTGCGCTTGTCCTTGATCCAGCGCCCGGTCAGCATCTGCTGGAACAGGCCTTTGTCGAGGCCGCGCCGCGACTTGTAATCCACGTCTTCCGGCGACGCACCGACGTGGCGGAGTTTTGCTGTACGCATGCGGCTTTCAAATCGCTTCGTCTCACGACTGGCGGCCTCTCGATCAATGAGCAGCCCCAGCCATTCGGCGTGGCTAAGCCCGGCTGTGCCGTCCTGTGTCTGCATCTCGGCAAAGGCTTCTGCCATGCCGTCGAGCCTGAGTGTTTTGAGCTGACCCAGCGTTGGGTGATCAAGCATATTCTATCCTCTTCAATGGAAGTAATCCGCACCACGGATATTGGGGTGAGTGATCGCGGGGCCGTCCGTGGTGGGTTCGCGGCGCTGACGATCCAAACCATTCTTCAGAATGGAATGCAGGGATGTGTAGGAGTGGGCGTTGATCTCAAGCGCACGCAAGCAGGCGGCATCCAGGCGCTCCCGTCCGAAGGTCTTGGCCAGCCGCAGAACGCCGAGGCACGTTCTGTATCCTTGTTCGGGATGTTTGCACTGGCGCATGATTACATCGACAAAGACCTCAACGTTTGGGCCGATGCGCACAGCTTGCTTGCGGATGCGCTGAGGCGTCCAATCCTCGCGGAAGCGATGATGCGCGGGCATGTGATCGCGGATCGTGGAGTGCTGGCGATTGCCCGAGGTTCTGGCGTGAGAGGCAACGCGTTGCCCATTGAAGTACACCTCTACGGTGCGTGCGGTGATCCTTGCCCACAGTTTTTGCTTCAGTAACTGGTGCGGCACCGAGTAATAATGGCGGCCAATATCGACATGGTAATCGAGGCCCGCGCGGCACTGCTTCCATTCGGCATAAACATAGGCCGTCACAGGCAAGGGCTTCAGAGCGGGCCGATCCAGGCGTTCAAACAGATCGCGGCGGCTTGCACCAAGATGGCGACTGACTTTGCCGTTGAACTGATCCAGCAATGGCCGGATGGCAGCGTTCACCTCATCAAGACCAAAGAAGTGCTGGTTGCGCAGCCGCGCCAAAATCCAGCGCTCGACCAGCAAAACAGCGCCCTCAACCTTTGCCTTGTCTTTTGGCTTTCCAGGCCGCGCCGGAACGATGGCGGTATCGTAATGTGCCGCCATATCACCATAGGTGCGATTGATCTCAGGATCGTAAAAGCAGGCCTTGGTGACGCCTGCCTTGAGATTGTCCGGAACCAACTGCGCAGGCACGCCACCGAAGAACTCAAAGGCACGCACATGGCTGGATATCCAGTCCGGCAGGCTCTGTGTCCAGCTGGCTTCGACATAGGTGTAATTGGACGCCCCCAGCGTCGCGACAAAGATTTGTGCGGTGCGCACCTCGCCCGTTTTGGCGCAGACAACGTCAACTGTCGGGCCCGCGTAATCGACAAACAAACGCTCGCCTGCGGGATGACGCTGACGCATCACCGGAGACAGCTTGCCTTCCCAGCGGGTGTAGAGCTCACAGTATCGGCTGTAGCCGTATCCGTCGGGATGAACCCCGCGATATTCTTCCCACAGCAGCGACAGCGTCACGCCCTTGCGCCGCAACTCCGCATGCACATACGCCCAGTCAGGCTGAGGAACAGCGCGACGGACATCGCCAGGGCAAATGGGAAACAGGCGGCGCTCAAGGTCGGCGTCTGACAGATCAGCAGGCAGAGGCCAGCTCAAACCTTCGAGGTCAGCGCGCCGAAAATACTCCGATATCGTCGCACGGCTCACAGACAGGCTTTGCGCCACCTGACGGCCTGAAAATCCATCTGCTCGAAGCCGCAGGGCTTCCCTTATCTTCCGCATAGACAATCTCTTCATAAAGGCTCTCTCCCATCCAAAAGAACGGAACAGTAGCCCTGTTACAGATCGCCTCGCAGCAGCCTAAATTGGGTTGAAATGGGGGTGGCCGGATGCCCCGGAATCCCCGGCCGGATCAAATCGGAATGGGTGGCCGGATGCTATCGGAATCGGTGGCCGGATCGTCCCGGAATACGCACGCGGCGACTGCGACTGCGACTAGAAGTGTCTCCCGAGAGGTAAATCGTTCAAAGTATCCAGCTCTTCGAAAGACCAGCTCAAAAATTTCTTGGCGCTCGGTCGCATCGTCTGGAATCTCAAATCCGTGTCCGCTTAGTTCAAACCGATCTGGAAAACCCTCTAAGATCAGATTTGCCGCACGAATAAGTTCTATGATGTTGTTGGCTTCATCCTGCCCGCTCTCAAAGACAAGCAATTGCCCATACTGTTCGCCGTCATGAAGATCACCAAACATTGGCAAGGCAGAAGCTTGGGATGCCTCAGTCATTCCTGACGTTGTAAATCTGTATCTTTTCGAAGGGTCTACAATGCTATGAGCTGGCCAACCAGCTCCAACGCAGATCGCCCGAACGATTTCAATTTCTTCCTGCCTGAATACAAGAAAACTACAAAATGAAGGCACTTGGGCTCCTCGAAATAACAAATTGAATGCAGGTTATTGGTCTGACCAGTGCTGTGCAATTGCACACCGTCCGCATTGTCAAATCTGTGCTGCAGCAACCTTATGAAGGGTCGAACGACAGCGATGGGCCGAAAGGATGATATTGGTTATCTCATCGTCGAGTCTTCGTAGTGATCAAGTGTTATTTTGCGACCTCCGATCAGGTGGGGTCGCCGAGAAGGTCATATTCAGCAGTGGCGCAATTATTGGCGGCGAAAGTTAGGTTTTTCCGGCTACCGGCAAGATACGTCGTTGCGATAATCGGATCGTAGGGCTGGCGTAGGTCGATAGTGAACTTCAAGCTATCTGATTTCGTCAGGAAGGCTTTGATTTTTGGCTGAGGAACCTCAACAACCACACTTGCAACTTGCGGGTCGCTCTGCATAATCAAAGGGCTTCCAATCTTCCATTCGAATGCCTCAGTGGCGACTTCGACATTCAGGATAGCATTGGTCACGGTTTCGGCCGCACCATTGATTTCCATTGAAAGGAACAGTCGGCCGGGTAGAGGTTCAAAACAAAAGACGTTCATCTGCAATTCACGTTCGTCGTCAGCTGCTGGGCGGAGGAAAGCACGGTAGCCGTTGTTCATGAAGTCGAGACGCCATGCAGACTGTGCTGAAGGCTTTTTTCCCGTTATTATCTGCAACACGCGCGGTTCACTTTTCTCGAAACCACTCGCTTTTTCGCCTGGATAGCGACTAATCCCCCAACCATCCGTGTCTTCACGAGAAAACCAGACCATGTCCTTGGGGGAGGCATAGGTAAGAAAGGCAGCTACGGAACCATGGGAGACACCATGTGCTAAGGCATTATTGGACAGAACTTCGTTGCATTCTCTATCCTGGATTCCGTTTCGAGAGCAGGAATGCTGCCCAAAAGCGCCAAAAGGCTCCACGGTCCGAAACTTACCAGCGATGAAAATGATGGAGGCGCAAGCCGAGGCGCATTTTGCTTGGTTAGGCACCACCGTATGGAACGGGGACTTGTCCAAGATCGCCGAAATCCGGAACGCCTCAGCAACGCTACCGCCTGGGCTGTCGAGCAGTAGAACCCGCGCGCCGTGCGGCCAGAGCTCCGCGAGTTCTTCTTTCGCGTGGAGTTCATCTGCAAGGCCAGCATCGATTGGACCCGAAAGACGGAGAACATCACGGCCACGCCAATGCTCGATACTGATTGACCCAGCGTGCGCACTGTTTCCTACGAGAAGAAAGAACCAAGCGAACAGAATCCGAGTCGCTACCGAAAAGTATCTTATATCACCACAAGGCAAGACGTTCTCCTGAGTATGGTTTGTCAGCACAATAGAGGCATAGGACGCTGGGTCACAACCCGTTAGTCCGTGCCCCGTCCGTTCTTTAGGTTGCAGCCGAGTTGCCGAAGCTACAAAAACATCGAGTGTAGGGTTAGGAGAAGCATTCCAAGCGGGCACCCACGTCCGCCAAGAGCCGAGAATTTGGTTGATCGATGCTACTGAAGTGAACACTAATCCGTTGGCGCTGCATGTAGGTAAACTCGAAGTCGCTGCCAATTCTGACAAAATGCGCGAATGCGCACCTCAGCTTTGTCGTCAGGATTCACAACGAAGAAAGTACGAGGACTATATGCTGTTGCTCGGACGGCAAGACAGGGCATGTCAATCTCTCGCATCCAATAGTCAACTTCGGCATCATGGCCACCGCTGCGACGGGTGTTGTGATGGTAAATTACCGCGCAGCGCCCATAAGAAAAGGCTTTCACCTCCTCTAATGGCATTTGCTTCCCGAACTTGGCACGTCCTTTCCGCCAGTCAGCATCATCCACGATTCCATTGTCTGGATCAGCGAAGACGAGGTCACAGCTTGAGAGGCTGTCCATCATGTTCTTGAACCAAACCCTGCGCCAATCACGCCGATTGCGCGCAGGCACATTGGCGAGGTCGAGGGACTCGTCAGACGAGATCGCTTCCTCAAGCATCGGTAACAGCGAAGAAACAGAGCGTGCATCCTTCACAACATTCCGAAGGTGATTAAAGAGCGCTGGGTCAAGGCGCTCGTAGCTGTCTGAATGTTGAAGATAGGAAACGTGCCGACCATCACCGTTGTGGTCTTCATCTGGGAAACGATACCATGCGATGCCGAGCCGTCTTCCATTAGATAGTGCCCGCAACAAGCCGAGCTTCACGAAATCACCAACATCACCAGCATATCGGTCTTGCATACGTGACGACCTTATTATTACAAGCATCAAGCGTAGGTTGTAGCCTACAGTTTAACGCCGCTGCGTCAAATGTGAATGTCCGCTTCACGGAACTCTTCAGCTAAACCCTGAGCGATAGGCAAAAGGCGGCTTTGGGCCGAAAATGTCGATACCCGCATATTATCCGAAGGGCTAGAAGCAGACCTTAAACGAGTGCTATCGGGAATCCCAAATCGAACTCTTCCTTTTGGGTCAACCATATCGTCTGTGGCAATAGCCATAGCTAGACTGACGCCAGATGCAGTTGGAGTGTTGCTGGCATGCTTGAAATTTTAGATCGCCATTTGAGAGCGCGCATGGTACGCACGTACATCAAGAGGTTCACTAAGTTTCTGTGTGTCTTGATGCGAAATCAATGGCTTAGCGTGGACTGGGGGTTCTTCTCCCTCTCCCGCTACCAAAAACCTAAGTAAAATCAACGGTGTTTTATTTTTGACTTTGGGCAAGGGCTTTGTCTTGCTCGATTGTACCGCCTTGGTACCGACCGCCACGAATGCGCGGATGTTTCTTCCCTAATTGAAGACCCCAATATTCTTGCAATCAGAATCGGGGTCTTGAATTAGGTTTGATGGCAGCCTTTTCAGTTCCGAACGATTTGTTTGGCGTTGCGTTCGATGTCAAGGCGTCGACACCGATGGCTTTGTCTGCAGCCTAACACAAACGCTCATTGGCACTGGCCTAGCCAAGGGCAGATGTAAGTCATCAGCCCTTGGGTGAGCAGGATAAGTCGCTTCGGGCAGACAATGACAATAGCGGGGACCGAGGCTCGGCTCAGCCTGCGCCCGCACCACTCCCCACGATTCTCATTGTCTGCCCTCTCGCTTTTGCCGCAGTTAAAATCCAGACCCCAGATGCCAATTGCCTGTCGGCCCCAATTGAACCGAATCTCATTATTTGGATAGTGTCTTTGCTCGGGTCTAAGTCGGACCTTAGCTTCAGCGTCTGAATTTCGCTGCGCACTGCAGAAGATGAAGTTGTCGATTGAGGATATGACGTTTTTTGTTGCGATTACCCTGATCGGTTGGGAGGTCGCAAAAATCCCAAAACTCTTCGATGCTCTTTAAACCATATGGGTTGGTTAAAACGGCAAGAAGCATGGGAGTTAGAAATTCTTTCATTTGGAAAGCCAGACCCTCATTGTCGTCAGCTCGCACGGGCCGACCATGAGAAATTAGGTTTCGCCGATGCATCAGATGCAACCCATATTGGGTCCATTCGAGCGGTTCTTCGAAGAACCAAGCAGCTCGTCTAACAAGCGTCTCGCTCTTCTCGCGCGCGCCCCCGCCGATTGCCTCTAAGAGTCGCCATCCGTCAAGAAAGGAAGCTTCTAAATCTTTCTGACTGAATGCTTCATAGTGCCTTGCCAAGGCTAATTCAGCCATGCTGCGCCAAGGCAGTTTGCGCACTTGTTTTCGAAGTGTCGCAACGCTCTCTTGAATTTTTTTTACATCATCTTGGGTTCTACTGACTGCCCTTTGCCCATTTGGCCAAGGGTTAAACCAAAAAACATCACTGAAAAGTTTTCCAGTTGGGTCATGTACGGTCATATGAGGAGCCAATAATATGGTGCTTATCGGTCTTTCGGACGAACCACTTAATAACAAATTTCGTCGACGACTGAATATCAAGGAGTATAGGCCTAACTCCGTAGAAATTGCGCTTTCTGCTAACTCGAACGCATCGAATGCATTAATTGCCTTTACGGAGCATACTGCCAAAGGAAGATTAGAAAAGTCGTCCCCTTGAAGAACCGTCCCTCTGCCACGGCGTTCGATCTGTTCCAACCGTTCTCGTTGAGCTCGACGTAAAAATCTGGACTTAATATCAACATCGAAACTTATCCGTACACCGCCCCATTGGCGGCTGTCGCCCATGAGCCCCTTGCTTCCCCAAACTGGAAATACAACCTTCATCGGCTTTCGGTTACTTTCCAGTCGGTTGGCGATTCTATTAGCGTGCCCGATGAATTTTTTCTCGTCCAACACCTGCTCGGCCGACATTGCCCTCTTAACGACATATCCCACAAAGGCGGCTGACTTCCCTTCGGCTTGAGTTGCGGTGATAAAATAGCTTTCGAACTTCTCACGGGTCCCGATCGGATACGAAACCGAACCGCCTTGGTTCACAGTACGAGTTTCCGTGAGTTGCTTGAGAATGGGCCCTAAGTCGAAACCGTCCCTTTTTTTTATGACCATTTCGAGAGCGATCCAATCCAGATGTTTCCGCGATGCCTGACAAGAAGCAGCCTTAACTGTACAGGACTCAACTTTACCGTAGTAGGCAAAAATTGGCCCTGTAAATTTCGGATTTGAAATGCTTGGGGGCTCAAGGGGTTGTAACTGAGTTCGATCATAACAGTTCGCAAAGCAGCTATTTATGCGAGCTTCTGATCATTTTGCAGCTCGGCCCCATTCTAGCCATCGACCAAGACCGATGTCTTGGTCTCTTTGTCCCCATAGAGGCCGTTTGCTAATAGGCGGATGAATTGGGCCAAACACCAGAGGTCCAATGGAGACCGATCATGCGCGAGTAACTGGTGGTGGCTATCGCTTAAACGTATTTCCGTTTGTGGACGTCTGCGGCACTTCACCTTTTTGCATACGCCATGCGCTCGCCGCCGCCGCCATTCGGGTCCGTTTTTCTTGGTCATTTCCGCCCACAGCAGACCTTGTGATATCGGACCATTCCAACCAATATGCTCGATCATCAATCCAGTCCGCCGCCTCGGGCGCATGTTCCTTGATAACCGCAATGGCCGTTTTTACCCGCGGCGTCATTAATTTGGCATTGCGGATGTCGCGCATTGCTACATCCAGTGTCGGCGCAGGTCGATACGATGGCTCCAGCCGATCAGAAGATGAGCTCGCCTGGTCTAAATGACCGGCATGGCGTGATGCAGTAGCTGCCGATGGCATTTTGGGAGCAGACCCAAGCAGAACCGCAAAGATGGCATAAAGCTGGAGCGCTGCGCCCTGAGCCGATGTCTCATGTCTCGCATGCCAGGCGCGGCCAAGGCGCAGTCGTATCCTGTCGGCGCAATTCCGTCTTCGGCTTTTCTGACGTGGGTTTTGATCGTATTTCATGTTGGTTATCTCCTGTTGAATTTCAGTTCTGGATTGCCTTGCACTGGTGTTGGCTGCAGCGCATTCAGCTCGCGCCAGGCTTCGTCTCTCTGGCTGGCGAGATCGCGCACGGAAGCCGATGAGGCTGATGCCTTTGCTTCCGCCTCGCGTCGGCGAGTTCGCTCTGCCAGGACTTCGGTACGCATTGCATCGACGAGCGTCTGTGCTTGATCCAGGCGGGCCGAAAACTCGGTCTGGACGGCCTCGCGGACCTTCGAAAAGCGTAGTCCATCGAAAAATGAGCGCAGATGTCAACACCGGAGAGAAAGTGCACCAAATACCGGTTTAAAAGCGCACCACTCCGCCGCAGCAAAAGTGCACCACTGGGGCAGAATGCGGGGGCTATTCCGGTTGAACTGCTTCCGGCGGTTGTGG
>Ga0163215_100249_pt1 | contig 124466 bp, 101 predicted proteins | sample SynspAceP_FD_185934 | JGI IMG/M metagenome (GOLD analysis project Ga0163215, IMG submission 185934) | Saline lake microbial communities from Ace Lake in Antarctica - Synechococcus sp. Ace-P (Hybrid Assembly) | ecosystem: Environmental > Aquatic > Non-marine Saline and Alkaline > Saline | place...
ACCATTTTACAGGCCCGTTCGATCAGGGTACTACTTTTTTTTCATAATTTACATCTTAAGGATTGAACAATACTTAAAGGTAGTGAAGGGTTTTTTCTTGAAGCTACCTTTAGGTTTAGTTCAACAAAACCTCCTATGAAAAGCCTTAGTCCAGTTCCTTAAAGTTAATTAATATTTTCTTTTTTATCTTAAACCACCTTTTTTATTTTAATATAACTTGCTCGCACTCCTATGTGTGATCGGTTCAACTCTTGAAACGTCACCGGCATCTTTATGATTATAAATTATAATAAAACCGGTCACTTGCTAAAAACGTGCATAAAACATAGCTATTATAGGCTATTTGAGAGGATTTTGCTTATTTAGATAGAACGCCAAATTTTTAAATTTGGCTCGTGTCTAATCCGAAAAGTTAGCGTTTTTTTTACACGCTACATTAGATATACAAGACAGTTACCATTAATTACTCCGAAACAAGAAACGCAACATCCGATTTTTTAAATAACAAAAAAAAACCAACACTACCTTTTATTATAGTGTTGGTTTTATATTTTGTAAAACCGACCGCTTACTCGTCTCTATTTAAATTGTTAAATAACTAAAAAGCGCGTATTGAGCGTACATAGTTGGTGAGGTTCTTAAGGTGGTTGCCTTGGTAACCATTAGTAAAATACATATTCCACATAGAGGAAGAAATGGACTGACCGCTAGAGTTAGCCTGAGTAGAACTCCAATAGTACTTATAAGTACCAAAACTACCAATTCCAACCTGCTGAAGGTACATTTCATTTAACTCGTATTTTGTTGGCATTCGCCAATCTCTAAATTTCGCTCCATTTGCTGAGTGATTAGCAGGATTAGAAGTTAAGTTTTGGGCTTCAAACCAAGTAGCAACCCCTTGGTCTTGGGTTTCCGCTACAAGGCCGTGTTTTCCATCTGGTGAAACCCAGAATACATACCCTCCTAATTCTGGCCACAATCCAACTGTGTAGGTTGGTTGTGCTACAGTTGCACCATCATTTCCTGCTGGACCTTGTGGGCCTTGAGCACCTGTTGCTCCTATTGCTCCATTCGTTCCGTCGTTACCTGCAATACCTTGTGCGCCAGTGGCACCATCATTTCCTGCTGGACCTTGTGGGCCTTGAACACCTGTTGCTCCTATTGCTCCATTCGTTCCGTCGTTACCTGCAATACCTTGTGCGCCAGTGGCACCATCATTTCCTACTAGACCTTGTGGGCCTTGAGCACCGGTTACCCCTATTGCTCCATTCGTTCCGTCGTTACCTGCAAGACCTTGTGCACCTGTTGCTCCATCATTTCCTGCTAGACCTTGTGCACCTTGAGCACCGGTTGCTCCATTCGTTCCATTCGTTCCGTCGTTACCTGCAATACCCTGTGCGCCAGTGGCACCATCATTTCCTGCTAGACCTTGTGGGCCTTGAACACCTGTTGCTCCTATTGCTCCATTCGTTCCGTCGTTACCTGCAAGACCTTGTGCACCAGTGGCACCATCATTTCCTGCTAGACCTTGTGGGCCTTGAGCACCTGTTGCTCCTATTGCTCCATTCGTTCCGTCGTTACCTGCAATACCTTGTGAGCCAGTTGCACCATCATTTCCTGCTAGACCTTGTGGGCCTTGAGCACCTGTCGCTCCTATTGCTCCATTCGTTCCGTCGTTACCTGCAATACCTTGTGCACCAGTTGGACCAGGTATAGAACTACCTGAAGTTTTTGCATATAAAGCATAAGGCACACTCATGAATTGGCTAGTGCCTGTTATGGTGTAACTACTACCTCCTGTGGGGTCTGTTTCTGTTTTTATAAAATACGTATTGGAAGACCAATCTATGGTCGTAAAATCGCCACTAATCACATTACCTGTACCTATTTCTAAGCTTACCAATCCATTAATATTGGTGGTTTGATTTTGAGTTTCTACATAAACCGCTGTTCCTGTTGCTGTAGTTTGTAGTATGCTTATTTGCATCCCTACCGCTTGGTTAGTTACTAAAGCATCGCCACTGTCTCTTACAACTGCCTGATAGCTCATCTTCTCGGGTGTTTGGGCAGAAGTTGTTGCTGTTAATAAAACTGCCGCTAAAAATGTGTATAATTTTTTAATCATTGTTTTTCTAATTTGTACGGTATTCGTTAATACTGTGTATTTTTAAACCTTTATTTTTTAATGATTTTAAAGGATTTTAATTCTTGGTTATTTTGACTCACTTTAAGCAAATAAGTACCTGTTGCCAAAATTTGCATGCCTATTTGAGTACTAGATTGAATTACTCGTCCTTTTGCAACTACTCTACCTTTTATATCATAAAGTGCATAGCTTAAATCAGAAAGGTTGATATCACTTATCGCTAACACTATATAATCTGATGTGGGATTAGGATAAGTAACAGCTGATAAGGTTACTGTTGTAAGTTCTGGATTACTTAAGGTAAAGAGTTCGATATTTTGTTGTACACCTTGAGTTACTGTGCCACCACCTATATTGGTGGTGTACACCAATTGACCTACAGAATAACTCGATGAACCTCCACTGCCTGTGGCATCACCGCCTGATGCTGTAATAGCTTCTTGTGAATAAATTAATTGTGTAGCAAGTAATAGACATGCTACTAGTGTAGTTTCTTTCATTGAATTAACTTTTTAAAGATTCGCCTAAAGTCAACTCAAAAAGAAAGAATCACCTAGATTTATTAAGATGCAAATCTTAAATTAATTCTAATATTTCCTATAAATATAAAACTAATAATAACAAAAAACTGAGATAAATAATAGCGCGAGTCCTTTCAAATACCAAGGCTTGGGTATTTTTGAAAGGTCGCAAAATTTTTAAATTTGGATTTTGAAATAGAAAATTAAAAACAAAGTATAAAAGTTAGGCTCTGTGTTAATCCGAAAAAATCGCGTCTTTTTACGCGCTACGTTTTACACAACAAGACCATTGTGTGCAATTTTAAAATAACACTCTTTTGTAACATTTTAGAATTTACAACGTCTTATTTTCAATCAATCAACTTATCAATCAATCAACTTATCAATCAAAATATGAAATCGAATAAAAAAACCGGAAGGCTTGTAGGACTATTGTTTCTAATCATTTTTGCAACTGGAATTACTGTCTATCAATTTTTACAAGGTCCCGTACTATTTTCAGATGATTTTCTAACCGCTACTTCTGCAAACTCAAATGAAATCATTATTTCGACTTTACTTTTAATTTTAAGCGGCATAACGTCTATTGTTATAGCTTCAGTTTTATTACCCATTTTTAAAAAACATAGCATCATTTTGGCTTTTTTATATTTGGCATCTAGTATACTAGGTTTTATAGCTATATCTATTGACAATATTAGTGTTCTATCTATGCTAGAATTAAGTCTAGAGTATACTAAAAATGAAACTGGAAATTCTGATATATTAAATACATTAGGTAGTGTTTTTTATAAAAAACATTGGTGGACACACTACTTGAGTCTACTCATTTCTTGCTTTCCAGTTTTTATTTTATACTATACATTTTACGTGTCTAAATTAATTCCAAAAGTCATATCAATTGTTGGGATAATAGCCGTAGTTCTTATGCTTATTGAAATACTATTTTCGATTTTTGGAAATAGCATTAGTATGAATATGCTTCTTCCGATAGGGCTCATTCAACTAATTCTTCCTTTTTGGTTAATTTTCAAAGGATTGAATTCGACAGATTTAGAAACTGAAATGAAATAACGAAATTTAGTTAGAAAAAATGCACACAACAACACCCATAATCCATTTCAGGTAAATTTCCTAACTAAAATCTTTAACTTTAGGTAATGGTTTGGTGCTGGGCGGAAAAATCTAGACGCATTTTTTTCGAAACGAAATCATAGGTACTGTGTCAAAAAACATAATTTTTCTGAGCCAATAAAGCGAAAATCGAAATCTTTTTACTCAAATATTTAGCTATTATAAAGACGTATATCCTCGAATTTTTTGGGTTTTTAAAAACTCTAAATGAATTACTAAGTAAATTTGCGCAGATGTACTTCACTCATGCGTAATCGTTGTGCTGAAGCTCTTTAATATTAAATTGTAAAACGAATTTAACCGTACCTTTGTACTCATATGCAAATCAACAAACTTTCAGATTGGTTACCAACAACGAACAAAGAAGTAAAAATTCGAGGTTGGGAAGAACTAGATGTTATTCTATTTAGTGGAGACGCTTATGTAGATCATCCTTCATTTGGACCAGCTGTTATTGGTCGTATTTTGGAAAGTTATGGTTTAAAAGTAGCTATTGTTCCGCAACCAAGTGTAAACGATGATTTACAAGATTTTACAAAATTAGGAACACCAAAATTATTTTTTGGAGTTACTGGTGGTTGTATGGATCCTATGGTGAGTAATTATACGGCTAGTAAAAAACCTAGAGATAAAGATGCCTATACACCAAATGGTGATAAAGGATTTCGACCAGATTACGCCACATCAGTTTATTCAAGTATTTTAAAAGATAAATTTCCAGATGTTCCTGTTTTAATAGGAGGAATTGAAGCTTCTCTACGTCGCGTAACGCACTACGATTATTGGAGTGATAAACTAATGCCAAGTATTTTAGAAACTTCTAAAGCAGATATGTTGGTATATGGTATGGGAGAACAACCTTTACGAGAAATTGTTAAGCTATTGCAAAAAGGAGTGCCTTTTTCAAGTTTAAGAACCATAAAACAAACCGCTTTTTTAGTAAATAAAGATGAAACCATTCCTAAAAATAAAAATTGGGATGATGTAGAAATTCATTCGCATGATATTTGTTTAAAGGATAAGAAAAAATTCGCTTCTAACTTTAAAGTCATAGAGCAAGAATCTAATAAACTTAAAGCAAGACGAATTTTTCAAGGAGTAAAGGACAGAACATTGGTGATAAATCCACCATACCCAACAATGACTGAAAAAGAAATTGATGCTTCTTTTGATTTGCCCTACACACGGTTACCACATCCAAAATATAATAAGCGAGGGCCAATTCCTGCGTTTGAAATGATTAAGACTTCTATTAACATTCATCGTGGTTGTTTTGGAGGTTGTAGTTTTTGTACAATTTCAGCACACCAAGGAAAATTTATTGCAAGTCGTAGTGAAGAATCTATTTTAAAGGAAGTTGACATAGTCGCTAACATGCCTGATTTTAAAGGCTATTTATCAGATATTGGAGGACCTTCTGCGAATATGTATAAGATGAAAGGGAAGGTACAATCCATTTGCGACAAATGTGTGGCACCTTCATGTATTTCGCCCGTAATTTGCAGTAATTTAGATACATCTCATAAACCGTTAACCAAGTTATATCAAGCCATAGATAAACATCCTAAAATAAAAAAATCATTTATTGGAAGTGGCATTCGACATGATATGTTAGTTCCAGAATTCAATAAGAATGCTGACCCAAAAGAATTAGATGATTATACGGAAGAAGTGATGACAAAGCATATTTCTGGACGTTTAAAAGTTGCGCCAGAACATACGTCTGATCCCGTATTGAAATTGATGCGTAAACCGTCGTTTCAATATTTTCATAAGTTTAAAGAACGTTTTGACAAAATCAACATAAAGAAGAACTTGAAGCTTCAGTTGATTCCTTATTTTATTTCAAATCATCCAGCTTGCGAAGTAGAAGATATGGCAAATCTAGCTGCTGAAACTAAAGATATGGGTTTTCAGTTAGAGCAAGTACAGGGCTTTACACCAACACCAATGACGGTTGCAACGGTTATTTATTATAGTGGATATCACCCATATACACTAAAACCAACCAAGACTCCAAAATCAAAACAAGAAAAGGATGAACAGCATCGTTTCTTCTTTTGGTATAAAAAGGAAAATAGAAATTGGATTAGAAAAACGTTAAATAGGGTTGGTCGGAAAGATTTGATAGAAGCGTTAGTGCCAGAAAAAGAAAATGATTCTTGGAAAAGCATTAAACCTAAAGAGGTTAAGAACACCTTTGATGATGCTATTCCTGCAAGTCATTCACGCCTAAAAACCAAACGTAAATCTAGACATAAGAAACGTTAAAACGATTGCTACCACATTTGAAAATTGAAAAGTAAAATTCCTAATGCCAGAGCTTGATGTTATACATGAAAACAAAGACTATATCGTTGTAAACAAAGCGGCTGGACTCATAAGTGAAAAAAGCCCTTACGAAGCTGTCACTGTTGAGACTCAAGTTCTTAATCACCTTTTAAAAAGTAACCGAAAGCCTTATATTGGAATCATACATAGATTAGATCGCGTTACAAGTGGAGTATTAATTCTGGCAAAGAAAAAAAGCATTCTGGTAGAATTTAATACGCTGTTTAGTAGCCGTAAAGTTCAAAAAACGTATTTAGCAATTGTTAAAAACAAGCCAGCAAATAACAAAGGAAACTTAGTAAACTTTCTCATAAAAAATAATAAAGAAAAAAAAGCAGGTATAGTCCAATCAAAATCAAAAGACTCCCTAAACTGCATGCTTTCTTATCAAGTTATAGGCAAAAATAATTTTGGTTATCTTTTAGAAATAAAACCAAAAACTGGTCGATTCCATCAAATAAGAGCCCAATTAGCAAATATAGGACTACCTATTATTGGAGATGAAAAATATGGTTCAGACCAAGAATACTTGCCGCTGTCTATTTGCCTACATGCATGGAAATTAGCCTTTGAAGTCTCTGGTTCTAAAGAGCCCCAGATCTACGAAGCACCTTTACCTAATAACGCTTTTTGGACATTCAAATCCATCTAGATTTATCAACTATTTTTGCTAAGTACTATCAATAAGTAATTTTTTATTTATAATAAAGAGTATATTTTTAAGAGTTAAATTGTTAAGTTAAGTAACACTGATAGCAACATATTAAATGGAAACCATAAAGAATTTTTTAGAACTAGAGGTAGTTCATATAGGTGAGTATAAACTACAAGTGTATACCCTTTTCACCATTTTAGGAATTTACCTTATTACCAAATTGATTTTATTCCTCATTAAGAAAACTATTTTTAGTAGAAAAAATAACAAACTCGATGTTGGCGCCAGTTATGCATTACTGCAAATAATAAAATATATAGTTTGGGTTATTGCTATCGCTTTAATTTTAGAAACTTTAGGTGTTAAATTAACCGTGTTAATAGCAGGTTCTGCAGCCTTACTAGTAGGAGTTGGACTTGGATTACAGCAAACATTTAATGATATATTATCTGGTATTATTTTGCTTTCTGAAAAGTCAATAAAAATAGAAGATGTCATAGAAATGGATGGTGATATCGTGAAAATACAAAGCATTGGCCTGCGAACATCTAAAGCTTTAAATACAGATGATGTTTCTATTATTATTCCGAATTCATTGATTACTACCAATAAAGTAATAAACTGGAGCCACCAGGCTATGAAGGCGCGTTTTAGAATTGATGTTGGTGTTGCTTATGGTAGCGATATCGATTTGGTTATTAAGGTATTGGAAGAAAGTGCATTTGAACATTCTGATGTTTCTGACAGAGAAGCTACAGAAGCACGATTAGTGAATTTTGGAAATTCTTCATTAGACTTTCAAGTCTTATTTTTTAGTGAAAACATATTCAGGATAAGTAAAGTAAAAAGCGATATACGAAGAAGTATTAGTCAGAAATTTACAGAAAATAAAATAGCTATTCCGTTTCCTCAAATGGACTTACATTTTAAATCCAATTTTCAAGAAAACAAAAAGTCTACATAACTACTATTTTAAAAAATTCACTAAACTAAACGATAGATGTAGCTTAAAAAAAATATACAAATCAAATAATTAATTTAGGGTAATTTTCAAATATTAATAATCTTCGTATTCTACTAAGATTAATATGCCATTAGAAATATAAAAAACTAAGAGGGAGAATAATAATGCTCCATTCTTTACACCTTTTAAACATCACGGTACTGCTATTCATTATTTTGAGAATGGAAATAGAAAGCAAATGAATGTGAAGGTAAACGGAGAATGTATTCATTATTACAAAATGGCACTTTTAAAGCCAAAGGGAGTTACAAAGATGTTATACCCAATAAAACCAGTACGCTAAAAATGATACAAACTGACAACAAGAATACACTCAAAATAGGAATGGCTCAAATCTCTCCTGTTTGGCTGAACAAACAAAAGACTATTGATAAAATTAAAACATATATCAAGAAAGCTGCTGATGATAATTGTGAGCTTTTGGTATTCGGTGAGGCATTGCTACCAGGTTATCCGTTTTGGATATCGTTGACCGATGGGGCTAAATTTAATTCAACCACTCAAAAAGAAATACATGCGCACTATGTTAAGAATTCGATTCAAATAGAAGCTGGCGAACTTGATGAAATATGCGCATTGGCGAAAGAGAATTCTATGGCAATGTATTTAGGCATTATGGAACGCGCCAAAAATAGAGGCGGTCATAGTATCTATTGCTCATTGGTATATATTGATGCTAATGGTGACATAAAATCGGTGCATAGAAAACTACAACCTACCTACGATGAGCGCTTAACTTGGGCACCTGGTGATGGTAACGGACTAAGAGTTCATGATTTAAAAGATTTTTGTGTCGGCGGATTGAATTGTTGGGAAAACTGGATGCCTTTATCAAGGACTGCTCTGTATGGTATGGGCGAAAATCTACATATTGCTGTTTGGCCAGGTTCTGATTATAACACGCTTGACATTACAAGGTTCATAGCTAGAGAATCTCGTTCGTTCGTTGTTTCTGTTTCAAGTTTGATGAAGGTAGAAGATTTCCCTGCGGACACTCCACATCTTCAAGAAATACTTAAAAATGCCCCTGACACTATGGCGAATGGTGGTTCTTGTATTGCTGGACCAGATGGAGAATGGATTATTCCACCAGTTATTGATAAAGAAGGTCTTATTACTTCCACCATTGATTTTAATCGAGTGCTAGAAGAAAGACAAAACTTTGACCCTGTTGGTCATTATTCTCGACCAGATGTAACCAAGCTTACGGTTAATAGAGAACGACAATCGATAATTGACGTTATAGACTAGAAAGGCAAAGAACTTGCCATAAAGATGTTGTTAATACCACATATTTAAAAAGTACACAGCAGTATTTTTTAATTCAAAATAAAACACTTGAAGGGATATTTACCTTAGTAAAATTCCCTTTATTAAAGTGATTCTATGACCATCTAATTTCAATTATTAAGCTTCAATTCAAACACTTAGATTACTAATGTTCAGCATTTATCTCTCGCATAATAGCGGCAAAAAGTTGATATGATTTAATACGGTCTTGTCCATCATAAATATTAGTTACCGCAATTAACTCATCTACCTGTGTGTCTGCAATAAATTGTTTTACTTGCTTTTTAACGGTCTCTTTACTCCCTATAAATGAATACTTAAGCATTTGACGTACTGAAGGGTTTTTGCTTAATTCACGTAATTCATCAGTCATTTCAATTGGGGCTTGCATATAGCCTCTATTGCCCGTCAATAAGCCAATAATCATTCTATAAAGCGATGTTAAAATTCGCTCAGCCTCTTCATCGGTATCTGCAACAATGATATTGACTCCAGCTAAAGTATATGGCTTCTGCAATACGTCAGAAGGTTGAAATTCCTGATGATATGTTTTTAGAGCATTCATTAAGTGTGTCGTAGCAAAGTGACTTGCAAAAGCATACGGTAATCCTTTTTTGGCGGCTAGATGGGCACTATCGGTACTTGAACCTAAAATGTATATCGGCACCTCTACCCCTTCGGCTACCGTAGCACGAACCTTTGCATTGGCATTGTCACTCGAAAAATAGTGTTGTATTTTTTGAACTTCCTCTGGAAAAGACATGGCAGCTTGGTAAAAATCTGACCGGATAGCTTTTGCAGTTTCTTGATCTGTACCAGGGGCTCGCCCTAAACCTAAATCTATTCGATTTGGGTATAGAATACCCAATGTTCCAAATTGTTCTGCTATAATTAAAGAGGAATGATTAGGTAGCATAATTCCACCTGATCCAACACGAATCTTTTTAGTGCCCTCAGCAATTTTACCAATTAAAATGGAGGTGGCACTACTACCTATAGCTACCGAATTATGATGCTCGGCCAACCAATAACGGGTATAACCTTCAGACTCTGCTACTTGAGCCAGAGACAATGCATGATTAAAAGTATCTTTTAACGTGGTTCCTTGCGACACTATAGCAAGGTCAAGTATGGAATATTCTATTTGTTTTTTCAATATAAATTCATTTATATATTTATAACTTTCAATATATACTCTAAAATATTATAGATTTTTCAGTCTTAATATGTAGTTATCCCACACCTCATGATTAAGGGAGTAATGATAATTTCGTCCAATTTTATGCGGATTAATCAATCCTGATTCCACTAATTTTTTAATGTGATGACTGATGGAAGGCTGTGCTAAATCTAACAAATTACAAGCATGGGTACATTCTACCTTTCCCTGATTCTTTTGCATGTACTGCAATATTTTCAATCGATTAACATCACTTAATGCTTTTGATATTTTCTCTATTTGTTTTAGCTCCATAATGTTTTTAATATATCGATATATACAAATGTATCGATAACTTGAATTAAACAATAGTATTGAGAGCTGATTAGGATTAAATTAACGTTCTAACTAATAAATGATGTAAATGAAATAGCATAAAACAGATAACAGCCAGAACGGTTCCCCCTCCTTAATTTAAAAAAGAAAACTAATCAGAATTTAATGGAATTAAACACCTGCCCAGGTTGGAGCTGGCTCTTGAAAATGAAATAATAATTTTGGCTAAATTTTAACCTATTTATCACCCCACAAACACGCTATTTAATCCTTGTTTTTTTTTAAAAGAACTAAATTTGCGCTGACCAAAATAGAAACTAACAATAATGAACCTTACCATTGAAAACATACTACTAGTAGGGTCTATATTACTGTTTATCAGTATCTTAGTAGGTAAAACTTCATATAAATTCGGCGTACCTACTTTAATACTCTTTTTAGCCATTGGTATGCTAGCAGGATCAGACGGTATAGGAGGTATTAGGTTTGACAACCCTAAACTTGCACAATTCATTGGTATTGTTTCCCTTAACTTCATTTTGTTTTCTGGTGGACTTGACACCAACTGGAAGGCCGTAAAACCGATTCTTAAAGAGGGTCTGGTTTTATCTACTTTAGGTGTTTTACTAACAGCGGTTTCGTTGGGTACATTTGTCTATTTCGTGACAGATTTTACCATTTATGAAAGTATGCTTTTAGGTTCTATAGTCTCATCTACAGATGCCGCAGCCGTATTCTCCATATTACGTTCAAAAAATCTAGCCTTAAAGAACAATCTAAGATCAACCTTAGAATTAGAAAGTGGTAGTAATGACCCCATGGCCTATGTACTAACACTTGCATTCTTGACCTTGGTAATCAACCAAGACTTAAGCATTCTTTCAATCATCCCCTTATTTTTAAAACAAATGATTTTGGGTGGTATTGGTGGTTTTGGTTTTGGAAAATTGAGCGAACTAATTATCAATAAAATTAAACTAGGCTTCGAGGGGCTTTACCCTGTTCTCGTTATAGCATTAATGTTCATTACATTTTCGGCAACCGATGCCGTTGGTGGTAACGGTTTTCTTGCCATATACATCTGTGCTGTTTATCTGGGTAATCAAGATCTTATACATAAATCTACCATTATAAAAATGTTTGATGGTTTAGCATGGTTAATGCAAATTGTGCTATTCCTTACATTGGGTCTACTTGTTTTTCCTTCCGAAATAATACCCTATATGGGAATAGGTCTGCTCATATCTGTATTCTTGATTTTAGTGGCTCGTCCAATAAGTGTTTTTCTTAGTTTGATGTTTTTCAAAATGAAACTTAGAAGACGGTTTTATATTTCGTGGGTCGGCTTACGTGGTGCGGTACCAATTGTTTTTGCAACCTATCCCCTTTTGGCGGGTATTGATAAAGCAAGTATGATATTTAATATCGTATTCTTTATTTCAGTTACATCTGTATTAATACAAGGAACTACTTTATCGATTTTTGCTAAATGGTTAAATGTTGCCTTACCTGATGAAGTGAAGCCTATTGCAGAAAATGATAGGTATATTCTAAATCTGCCTAAATCTGCCATGGAAGAGGTTATTATACCACCAGATAGTTATGCAGTTAATAAACGGATTATAGATTTGCATTTTCCGAGGTCTGCATTCATTGTAATGATTAAACGAAATAGTAAATTTGTACGACCGGGTGGCTCAACGGTAATTGAAGCTGATGATGTATTAGTTCTCTTATTAGATAATGAAGATAGTTTGAAAGAAGTTAATGCAATTCTCGACCAAGGTGTTGTTGCGTAATATGAAAAGTACGAATCACATATTCAGGGTTCTTCTACTCGTCTCCATTTATTGTTTCGGGGTATATAGTTCTGCTAATATATTACCGTTTTCTAATGAGATAACAGTTGACCAAAAAAGCGAGCAGAAAGCATATTTTACTGCCTCAACTAAGCTACTATCGCCTCATTCACAACAGTCGGAGGTTTCAATATCTGATGTTACTGAGTATGCTGCTCCGAATTTTAAGCTCCCGTTCACGAGTGTTTCAATACGCTTAAAATCTAATGTAGTACTGTTTAGCTCAAGATTTAAGCAGTATGAAAATTACGCTAATATCTTACTGGTTAGGCATCGAAAGTCTGACCTAATTTTTCCTTTCCATAATTTCTGGTAAATCATTTTTTTAAAGGCTACTATTCAAGTAGCTACAGGTAATACATTGATATGTTGCGATTTAACGCATCATACAAAAATCAGTATCTCAAAATTTAAAAAATATAAAATGGAATTAGGAATAGCCGTTATAGGCATCGTATCTGTTGCACTTTGTGCAATGCCTTTTGTTATAACAAACAGAAGTAGAAAAATTAAAGAAAAAGTAGTATTAACTTCCCTAAAAGAGGTTGCTCATCAACATAACTGTGAAATTTCTGAACATGAAATTTTTGGTCATTACGCTATTGGTGTAGACCGAACTAAAAACTTCGTATTCTTTGTTTTAAAAACGAAGGAAGTTATTCAGCAGCAATATGTTGACTTATCTTCAATAAAAACATGTGAAATAGCGAATATTGGTAAATCATACGTACGGAAGGAAAAAATCATTGACCGATTAAACCTAACCTTCTTTCCTGTTGATAGCGATCAACCCAACATCGTTTTCGAATTTTACAATGCGGATATCAACTACCAATTAACTGGTGAACTTCAGTCTATAGAAAAATGGAGTTCGTTGATTAAAAATATGCTGAAAAATAAAAAATAAGCATTGTAGCTGCTTTATTGATTGAATGATGGCAGATGAATTACGTTGTATACATATAGCGTATGAAATCTGCCATTTCTATTTACATATTCAAAAGTTTATACTCACTATGATATTTATACTTGGTTACCGTAATGCTTATTCTAATTGAAAAATTACCGGCAATCTCATTGATGATTATATAGTTGAGTTTTAAAGATAAAGTCACGCGTAAATTCTAATTAGAAAGTACGGGTTTTACATATCATTTTGAGCGCAGAAGAATAGTATTGCAGATACACCTAGAAATAGAGTAACTTGTTATCATATACAAATGTTACTGGTGCTTACACTAACGATTAACATCCACTAATCATTACTTCTAATTATGAACTTAAAAACAAGTATTACTTTATTCCTTTTTCTAGGATTTACTATCAACAACTATTCACAAGTAACAAGTAAGGAAAAAGTATTATCAGAAATTCGAAATGAAGGATTCAATAATTCTGAAGCCATGAATATGTTAAGTCAGTTCACCGACATTTACGGCCAGAGGCTTACAGGTACTAGAGAGTACTATAACGCTGCTAATTGGATTTCTGATGAGATGAAAAAAATTGGTCTTCAAAATGTACATTTTGAAAATTATTGTTCTGATTGTCGAGGCTGGGGTATTAAAACCTTTGCTGTAGAAATGGTGGCTCCAAACTATATGAATATTTCAGCGTATCCTTTGGCGATGTCTAAAAGTACAGATGGCATTGTTTCTGGCACCATCATAAGTATTGAAAGTTATGCTGATATGAATTGGGTGAGAAGTGAATTTTCAGGTAAACTGAAGGGAAAAATAATCCTTTTAGGAAAAGAACCTAGAAAGAAATCACTTTTAGATACTATTGAATCTAGATATTCAGAGACACAATTGAAACAAATGGAGCAAAAAGTAACCGCTAAGGTTAAAACAACTCCACTACCTGAACTTTTTGAGCAATGGAAAACTGACGATTTTTCGGAAGAATCGTTCCTTAAGTTTATAGAAGCTGAAGGCGCTATAGCCGTATTGACTACAAGGCCTATGTATTTAGGTGTTTTACACCCTCAAGGAACTTATTATTATAAAGAGGGTGATTTAAAACCTTTGCCATATTTCACAATCATGCCTGAACATTTTGGAAGATTGTACCGTATGACAAAATTAAATGTAACACCCACTATACGCCTTAATTTAGAAACTGAATTTTACAGTGAACCCGAAAATAATGTAAACATCATAGGGGAAATTTCGGGTAATGATGCTAAACTAAAGTCAGAAAGTATAGTATTAGGAGCTCATTTCGATTCTTGGCATTCTGCCACAGGTGCTACCGATAATGGTGCTAATTGCATAGTTTTAGTAGAAGCTTTACGCATTCTTAAGCAGATTGGCTATGAACCCAAAAGAACTATTAAAGTTGGGCTATGGGGAGGTGAAGAACAAGCTTATTTAGGGTCGGCTGCCTATGCTAAAAAACACTTTGGAGATTTAAATGAAAAGCCGAATATCGCATCTAAAAAAATTGCAGCTTATTTAAATTTAGATAATGGTGCCGGGTTAATAAGAGGCGTTTTTTTGCAGAATAATGAATTGGCAAGACCCGTTTTTGAAAAAGTATTTGAGCCAATTTCTACTATAAGTTCTGGAGCTATTGCTATTGAAAATACACTATCTACCGACCACGAAACCTTTGATTACTATAATATCCCTTCATTTCAATTCATACAAGATGATTTAGCTTATGGGTCTGCAACTCATCATACAACTCTTGACTTTTTAGAATATGTTCCTGAAAATGACATTATGAAAAATGCTGTGATTTTAGCTTGGACAATTTATTCTTTGGATACTATGAACGAAAACATCCCTAGAAAGAAAAAATAAGTACCCGTTAAGCAATGTAAAATGGTTTGCTGGTGTACCCCTATACATGAAAATCCTGACAGATTTTCCTTCGTTTTGTATATGCTTTAAATTAATTGCTAAAACAGGTAATACATCTTACATACACAGTCTAAAACACTAAAAAAAACATTCAGTATACTATGAAAGTCAGAAATTCAATCTTTACTATTCTTAGAAACTTATCCCTATTTTTATTTCTGATAATAAGTATTTACTGCCAAAATTCTGCAAACAAACAGAGCACTACTAAAAGTGAATCTTTAGGTTAAAAAACTGAAGAAGCTATTGAAAATAATTTCAGACCTTGTGGAAATTGCATGAAGGAAGCATATAAAAATTGGAAAAATGAAATTGTTTGATATAAAGGTTGACCCAACTAAAAACCTACTTCCGCAGGGTGGAACCGTAAATTACTATGGTCAAATTCTAAATGAACAAGAAGCAACTCGTTATTTAGACCTTTTGCTAAATAACATTGAATGGAAAAATGACGAAGCTATACTATTTGGCAAGAAAATAATAACAAAGCGTAAAGTGGCATGGTACGGTGAAAAACCGTTTGAATACACGTATTCAAAAACTACCAAAATGGCATTACCTTGGACTACCGAATTAGTAAACTTAAAAAACAAAGTAGAGCAAGAAACAGGTGAGACTTTTAACTCATGCCTACTAAATCTTTATCACGACGGAAACGAAGGAATGGCCTGGCATAGCGATGGTGAAAAAGATTTAAAAAAGAACGGCGCAATTGCCTCTTTAAGTTTTGGTTCGGAACGAAAATTCGCATTTAAACATAAAGAAACCAAAGAAAAGGTAGAATTGATATTAGAACATGGTAGCTTATTAATAATGAAAGATGAAACCCAAACCAATTGGTTGCATCGACTACCACCGACAAAATTAAGTACGCAGCCCAGAGTGAATTTGACTTTTAGAACTATTATTGAAAAATAAAGACCAAATTAATTACACTGAGTATTACTTTCTTTATACCACTTTCTCAGCAATTTTAAAACTCTTGAAATATCATCGTGTATTTTACTTTAATTTTGCAGCATGGTCAGAAATGTACAGTTACGATTAACGTTAAAGGAAGAAGCTACTCCTAATGGTTTAGAAATACGTACGGCAAAGTATCTTGGTCTTGTAGAAGGCACCTTTAAGATAAGGGTACTTCGAAAATCTATTGATGCACGTAAACCTAAAATCGTATTCAATTACAAACTGGCTGTTTATATTAATGAACCCGCCCCTAGCAATGCTATATCTTTTAATTATAAAGATGTTTCTAAGGCAAAACCGATTCATATTATAGGTTTCGGACCTGCAGGAATGTGGGCTGCACTTCGTTGTTTAGAAATGGGGTACAAACCTATTGTGCTTGAACGTGGTAACAATGTAAAAGACCGTAGACGAGATTTAAAAGCAATAAACCAAGACCATAAAGTAAATCCTGAAAGTAACTATTGCTTTGGTGAAGGTGGCGCAGGCACCTATTCTGACGGAAAATTATACACCCGAAGTTTAAAACGTGGCGATGTACGTCGCATATTTGAAAGCTTGGTGTTTCATGGTGCTACAGAGCAAATATTAATAGATGCGCATCCGCATATCGGGACCAACAAACTCCCAAAAATTGTTCAGAACATAAGAGAAGTAATACAGCATCATGGTGGCGAAATACATTTCAACACCAAAGTGACCGATTTCGTTATCAAGAACAACACCCTAAAAGCCATCATTCTTAATGAAAAGGATGAAATGGCAGTAGAACGAGTCATTCTTGCTACCGGACATTCCGCACGTGATATATTCGACCTTTTACACAAAAAGGATATTGCATTAGCAGCAAAATCATTTGCTATGGGCGTTCGTGTAGAGCATCCACAGCATATTATTGACAGTATTCAATACCATTGTTCTGGTGAGCGAAGTGAACTATTACCTGCAGCATCGTATAGTTTGGTTGAACAAGTGAAAGAGCGAGGTGTATATTCTTTTTGTATGTGTCCCGGTGGATTCATCGTCCCTGCGGCTACATCACCCGGAGAAGTGGTTGTAAACGGTATGTCACCATCGAAACGAAATAACCTATATGCAAATTCTGGTATTGTCGTAGAAATTAATGTAGATACCGATATTCCTAAGTACGAAAAATTCGGAGCCCTAAAAGGATTGGAATATCAAAAGGATTTGGAGCGTTTGGCTTTTACTTCAGGTGGAAGAACACAAACTGCACCTGCACAACGACTAACTGATTTTGTTGATGGGAATCTATCTGTAGACTTAAACCCTACCTCCTACCAACCCGGATTAAAATCGGCACCCTTACACTCCCTTTTACCAAAATTAATAGGCAGTAGACTTCGCCAAGGTTTTAAGGCATTCGGTGATAAAATGCATGGGTACTATACTGCAGAAGCAAATATAGTTGGGGTAGAATCACGAACCTCATCACCAGTAAGCATTCCAAGAAACGAACAATTAGAGCATCCGGTCATTAAAGGTCTTTTTCCATGTGGTGAAGGTGGTGGTTATGCCGGTGGTATTGTTTCAGCTGCAATGGACGGTGAGCGCTGTGCCGAAGCAGCAATGAAAGGACTTTAATAGTTTAAGAAGCATATTCAAGTTCATAAAAGTAATGAGTAGTTTAGTTTTTGAATTTGGCTTAGCTCTTTATTTTCTCAGAACTCAGTTATACTACCTAACCTAGACACTCTTTCTTTATGCATTACACTTCAAACTGAATACTGAATACTGAATACTGAATACTGAAATTTAAGCCATTTTAGGCTTGTTAGCTTTAGTGATGAAGTTTAACTCTTTTTTTATTTTAGAATTTTTTGATTTGTATAAACGAGCAACTTCTGTTTTGGTCTCAAGGTTTAATTCATAAGTTGTTTCTGTAACGATGGTCATTTCAATAGTTTCAACTTTAACTTCATTAGTAGCGTTTTGCGCTTGAGCAGTAAAGCTTAAGAAGATGATAAAGATGATTGTTAGTATTGTTTTCATGACTTGCGTTTGTTACAATAATAGAACGCCGAAGACCTTGTTTTACTAGGTTGTGAATCGCTGAAAAACATATTTTACTCGTTAGTTTACACGTACTTGGTTTAAGTGCAAAATCTTGCCGATAAACGACATACTACCCAAAATCAACTAAACGATATTTGATGTCGTTAATCGACAGTTAGTGCGCTCAAAGAACCCTTTAAATCATAATTAAATATATCTCTTCTCTTTTTTCTATATTCTGGGTTTGCTTCCCATAAGAAATACGTTACGCTAATTACTTTCTAATAAACACTGAAAACTAGTTCTAATACCTATTTCCTAACTACTTATTACTTTATATGTACTTCCACATTAAAGCGTACCTTTGCAGCTTATTAAAAATTATGACATTTAAAGAACTCGGCATTGCCGAACCTATCCTAAAAGCCTTAGAAGCTGAAGGTTATACTCACCCTACTCCAATTCAAGAACAATCTATTCCAATATTACTTAAGGGCAAAGACCTTTTAGGTGTTGCACAAACAGGTACAGGAAAAACAGCTGCCTTTGGTATTCCAATTCTTCATCATTTGTATGAAGGAATAAGTTTAAGTCAAACAAAAAGAAAAGTAAAAGCATTGGTCGTTACGCCTACCCGTGAACTTGCCATTCAAATTGGTGAAAGTTTTACTGCATATGGTAAGCATACAGGACTTCGTAATACCGTTATTTTTGGCGGAGTTAAACAAGGTAAACAAGTTAGCGCATTAAGAGGTGGTGTAGATATCATTATTGCTACCCCTGGTCGTTTATTAGATTTAATGAACCAAGGTTTTATATCCTTTAGAGATTTAGAACATGTTGTTTTAGATGAAGCCGACCAAATGCTAGACATGGGTTTCATACATGATATTAAAAAAATAATTGCAAAACTTCCTCCAAAAAGACAGTCACTTTTCTTTTCTGCTACCATGCCAAAAGATATCGTAGAGCTTTCTCGCAAGATGTTAGGCGATTTCGAACGCGTTACCATTAAACCAGAACAAGCTACCGCAGAGAAAGTAGAACAAGGTGTATACTTTGTAAGTAAAGGAAACAAACCTAAGTTGCTGGTTCATTTATTAGAACAACAACCACAAGCTTCTGTATTGGTATTTTCACGTACAAAACATGGTGCTAATAAGATTGTAAAGAAATTGGAGCAAGCTGATATTCGTTCTGCAGCTATTCACGGTAATAAATCGCAAACTGCAAGACAAAAGGCATTGGGTGATTTTAAAGATGGTAAACTAAAAGTATTGGTCGCTACTGATATCGCCGCAAGAGGTATTGATGTTGAAGAATTAGCATTGGTGGTGAATTATGACCTACCTAATGTTTCTGAAACGTATGTGCACCGAATTGGTAGAACAGGTCGTGCTAGTGCTAGTGGTACCGCGCTTTCTTTCTGTGATAGAGAAGAAAAACCATACCTACGCGATATTGAAAAACTAATTAAACAAGAAGTACCTCGTTTAGGAGCGCATCCTTTTATGGACGACACCCCTGAAGAGAAAGATGACAGACCACCACGTAGCCCTAGAGGTCCAGGAAAATCTGGCAATAAAAACAGACCTAGTGGTAACAACTTCCGTGGAAAAAATAACAGGAATACAAGCAGACCAAAAAAGAGAAACGACTCTAGTAGTAGAGACTAGTTTAATTTGAAAATTTTCTAAATAAAAAACCCCCATGACTATAATCATGGGGGTTTTTTTTAGCTAAAACAATTATAAACACATAATATCGAATCTCTTTTATTAACGTGCCATTTTAATCAATTGGGCTAAATAAACATATTTCATATCTCTTGCAGCTACCCCTTCTTGCATTAACTTGGTTTTTGCAGGAGTTGCTCCTTCATTGAAGTTGATATTTTGATTTAAAGCTTGTTTATAATCTTTAAACATACTTACTGTCATATGCGAAGCATAGGTGTCGCTTCCGATAGGGTTTATGAATCTAATCAATCCCCAACTTATCTTCTCTCCTGAATCAACTGCTTTTTGATGTAAAGGCTGAAAAACCTTTTCCTCAGCATTTTCATAGGTATTATAATGCTCAAGGGCTACTTTCATCATATCTATTTGGGCAACTGTGCCTAACACCATTTCATTTGGAGATGAACCCGTTGTTGTTGCAATTTCATGAGTAAAGATTCGTACGGCCAAATCCCTAGTTTTTGCCGAACCGTTTATTTTAGTGGTAATATCTTCTTCAGTCATATTAGGGTAGGCTGCCTTAGCCCTTTCCCATAAGTTTTCCCAACTACTACCATCCATCATTTTTACGGGATCGTTATACAATGACACCGTTAAGTATTGAAAATCTTGCATTTCTCCTCCTGGTTGTAAAGACCATAAATCCCATCCAATAATATCTCCTGATTTTACCCGTTGTTGTTGAATTTTTTCCCAGAATGTTTCAGTCTCATCGTAGGCTACCATTTGCTCGTTATCGACTTTCATAAATTCAAAAACGAGATATAATTCTTCCTGTGCTTTGATCGTAAGACCAAATAGTGTTAATGCGATAAATAGAACTACTTTTTTCATATCCTTATATTTTAGCGGTTAATTATATTTGGTTATCATGAACCCATTTATAATAATAGCAGTTTTTATACCTGTTGATATAAATAACAGGACGAACTTATGCTAAAAGTTTCCTAAGGGGTACTTAAAATTATCGAGGAGATTTTTCGAGTGAGTACAAAAGTTAAATCGTCTGTATTCGATTCAATAGAAGTTCTTTATGTGATTTTCCGATGGGAATCACTTTTCTTCCGATTTCTAAATGACCATCGCCCAAAACGTCCAATTTGGAGATATTAATAATAAAGGAACGGTGCACTCGAATAAAGCTAGATTTTGGTAGCTTTTCTTCCATTACCTTAAGTGTACATGTAAGTATATGCTTGATTTTTGGTGTAATTAAAATACAATAATTACGATCAGCCTCTATGTAGAGTATGTCTTCTAAAAGTAATTTCTCCATCCTTCCATTATGACGTACAAAAATTCGGTCTTCGAGTATTTCTATATGTTGGGTATTTTGATTGGAGTTGTTCCCTTCCTTCATTTCTTCTACCACCAAAGCGATGGTACGTTGTAAACTTAATTTATTAAAGGGTTTTGTAATGAAGGCCTTTGGATGGGTTTCCTTGGCCTTTTCAAAAGTAGCGTCGTCACTATTTGCAGTAAGGTATATTATAGGAATATCTATATGTTTTTTAATGGCTTTGGCTGTATCAATACCACTAAGTGCACCTTTTAGGTTGATGTCCATAAGCAATAACTGAGGAGAATGCTCTCTTACATGCATAATGGCTTCTTCACCTCTAGGTAAAATGCCTGCAACTTCATAACCAAGACTGGTTAACTGAATAGACAAGTTCGCCGCAATGATCATATCATCTTCAACGATTAATATACTAACCTTCTCATTCTCCATTAGGCAGCGTTTATATTTTGAAATTCTATGCTTACTGATGTACCATGATTCGTTACCAAAATCATTCTTCCATCTAATTGTTTTACCAGCAAATCTACCAAATGTGTTCCAAAACCAGTACCAACCGGTTTTTCAGATTGCATACCAATACCATTATCATTGACCTCCAATACTAGTAAGTCACCTTTTAATTTTAAGGCTAAATGAATATTTCCTTTCCTTTCTTCAGGAAAGGCATACTTCAACGAATTAGTAATCAACTCATTAACTATAAGACCTATAGGTATAGCCATATCAACATCAAGTTCAAGTTTGTCCATTACTATATCAACCGTCACCTGAGAATTTTTGCCATAAGAATCAATGATATAATCAGTTAGATTAATAAAATAATCTTTCATTTCTACCGTAGATAGTTTTTCACCTAAGTATAATTTTTGATGTATCATACCCATACTATGAACACGATGCTGACTCTGCTCCATAGCTTCCAAAATATTAGGGTCTACGATTCGTGCCGCCTGAAGGGATAATAAGCTAGAAACAATTTCAAGATTGTTCTTTACTCGATGGTGTATTTCTTTCAATAAGAATTCCTTTTCAGCATTTTTCTTTTGTAATAGTTTGTTCTTTTTAATATTGTTCGAAATGGCTTTATAAGCCAAAAGGAGCAACAATAATAACAAAATCGTAATTATGATAATAAGATGTTGACGAGTCTGCTGCTTTCTTATCTGTGTTTGTTGCAACATTATAGTGCTTTCTTTTTGTGCAACGTCAAATTCTGTTCTTAACTGTGAAATACGATGATCGGCCTCGGCGGTAAAAACTTCATTTTTTAGTGAATCATATACAGAAAATGCACTATAGGCATTTTTATAATCGTTATTTTTAGCATAAGCCCGCCCTAATTGATTGTACGCGTCGCTCAAATAATAGGCATCTCCAAAATCATTAGTTGCAACATTTATCGATTTTCTGAGCCCCTCAATTGCTTCTGCACAGTTTCCCCTCTTATTTTGCATTTTTCCAATGGCAAGCCAAGAGCGCATAATCATGAAGTTATTTTCCAAAAGCTCGGCATATTTAACAGCGTTTCGGCCAGCTTCCATAGCATTTTCAAAATCACCTAAATAGGTATATAGATCTACCAATGATATATAGACATCACTCAAATTATTGTAAAACCCATAACGCTCACCAATGATAATGGAGTGTTCATAATATTTTCTAGCCTTTTCATAGTCCTTCAAAGCCAAATAATTGTTGCCAACTACATAAAGTGTAAAGTCATAATCGAGATCTGTAATACCCCAAGCTTCAAATAATTTTAAGGAACGAAGACCATATTCTACCCCCGATTCAAATTTTCCCTGTTTCCAAAAAAGATTACTTAAATCACTATAAGCCATGGCCATGGCCTTTTTATCGTTTAGCTTTTCACCTAAGTCAAGTGATTTTAGTGCAAAGTCCGCGGCTTTATCTAGTTGCCCCCTACGTTCATATACATAGCCTAACTGCGTGTTTAAAAAAGGAAGGTCAGATTGATAAACCTTAGTTTTTGCCAATTCTAATACGTTTTGGGCACTATCGAGTTTTTCCATTCGCAAAAGAATGGCGCCTTGGGTAATTTGAAACCTTCCATGCCAGACAGATTCATTTTTTAAAGAGGAAAATTCCAGACCCTTTTTAGTAAAGTCCATGGCCGTGTTTAAATTTCTGGTATGCCAGTAATACGCCAAGTCATTGAGTATGGAGAGTTTAACCGAATCTGTTTTAACCTGATTAAAACCTTGCTCTAAAATTTCTAAATAGGAAGCACCAAAGTTATCGGTTTCTACAAAAACCTTTTTATAAGTATGGTCACTATTCAAGTCAACTAATTGACCATAGCTATAGCTTAGTCCCAAAAAAGACAGAATAAAAGTGTATCCAATTTTTTGATATAAGGCACTCATATTGCAGGTTGATTCTCATTGAGGGAAAATGAGCTTTCAATAAATGTACAACATTCTAGGCAGTAACCTCTCGATCAATAAATTAGCTTGTTCGGACAAGATATGATACTACTTATCCATTATCCCCTTTTAATTCAATTGTTTATTCTTTCCTTTAAAATAATGAAGTTTTTGGAAAAAGTTCATCATGGAAAAACTTAAATTCAACTTGTTCGCAATACTAGTATCATTATTCTTTTCATGTAAGGATACAAATTCCCTTGAAACTAAGGAGGGTTTATCCAAAATCAGCACTTCAGAAACATCTTTAAAAAAGACTACAAAAACCTATTTAAGTGCATGGAGTGATAATGATACTGTTTTGCTTAAGATGATTACCTCCAATAAATTGGTACGTAATGTAAATGGCGAAATACTATCGGCAAATCAGAGCCAGCTTTTCGAATCGATGCAGTTTTGGCATAGGGCAATGCCAGATTTCAAAATGGTTGACAAAGAAATAAATGTTATTGGAAACAGAACGTATGTTAACTGGATTGGAACAGGAACCAACACAGGAATGTTTGGAGACATACCCCCTACCGGAAAAATTGGTCATACCGTGGGTATGAGCATTCTAACTTTTGATGATGAGGCACATATTGTTCATGAGTCTGTTGTCTTTGATAATTTGGGCCTATTAAAGGAATGGGGCTATTCGATATCCTCCCCCATTATGGAATGAAAAATAAGTCTATTCAAAAAAAAATAATAGTTCTATACCTTTCTATTTAATTTTAGAATGAATTAATTTGTCTTTATGAAAAGACAACTTTTAATTTATGGTAGTGGAAGACATACTGTCCCTTTTTTAAAATACATGGCAGAAGTTACAGGTAAAAACAAACCCAACCTGTGTTTTATACCTACCGCCAGTGGTGAAGACCAAGATTATATCGACTCTTTTTATGAAGTTTGTGCCCAAATAAATGTGGTACCGCATGTTATTAGCGTTTGGATAAATTCTTATGACCAAAAGGAATCGTTCGATGAGGTCATTTCAAAAATGGATGCTATTGTTGTCGGAGGTGGTAACACCCTAAACATGTTGGCTATATGGAAAGCTCAAAGCATTGATGCTGCGCTTAAAAAAGCATATAATAACGGTGTAGTTATGGGCGGTGGTAGCGCTGGTTCCCTTTGTTGGTTCAATGGTGGCACCACAGATTCTAGACCAAAAGAATTAAGTATTGTAGAGGGAATGAAATTTATCGACAAAAGTCATTGTCCGCATTACAACTCCGAAAAATCTAGAAGACCACTGTACCATAACAATATAATTTCTGGTCAGCTTAGTGATGGGTATGCTTGTGATGACCGCTCTGCCATTCATTTCATTAATGAGGAAGTGTATACCTCTATTTCGCTAGATGATGAGAATCACTCTTATTATGTACACGTGAAGAACGATGGAGCTATCGAAGAAGTACAGCTGCCAAATACTATAGTATCATAAATCGATTAATTCTCATCGAAATCCAAATACAATTATAGATTAATTCAATTGAACTCTTAATGTTACTATTGTTGAAATACTATTGCCTATCTGAGGTGTACTCTTATTTTCAGTGTTGATACAATTACCGCAAACTAATTTCAAAAGATAAGATTTGCAGGTGCCTCTAACACTGAAGTGTATTGAAGTAAAACTTCCTCATCAATAATTACAATTATCTATCCTTCATTCATCATCAACATCACACTTTTGGTGAAATTCACTTATTGCCATCTTGAATTTGCTTAAAAGCTACTACTTAAATAAAAGTCTTTAGTAAGAAATATTGCAATAGCCTCAGGCTTTATAACATTACCAATTGCCTCGTTAATTTCAAACCATTTTCTACTTCTAAAAAATCCTTGATAAATAAATATGGGGTTTCGGATAGTTTTAAATCTCATCCGTCCAAAATACATTGTATTTAAAATAGAATATTGATTTCTTTAAGATAGCTCCTCCGCTTAAAATATCAAAAGTATTATTAATCAGTAAATCAAGAAATTATGAAAAGATTAAAAATTACATTTCTTTTTGTCATCCTAATGTTTGGCGTAACATTAAGTAAGGCGCAAGAGTCTAGAGTGACCTTAGATTTTGACAACGGAAAAACTGCTACAGAAACACTAAAAAAGTACGTGACAGCATTACAAAATGCGGATGTCGAAGGTATAGCGGCCTTAATGAACAACGATGCAATGGTCTATGGTCTTGGTGGTGGCTTAGACTCTTTAAATACAACGCAACACAAGGCATACTGGGTCAATAGCCTTGCCAATTATAAACATAATATTTCTAATGACCTGTATTTACCTGTAAAGGTTGAAAATAATTGGAACGAAGGAGAATGGTTGCTTACATGGGGCGTAAATAACCTTAAGAATAACAAAACCGGAATTATAACACCCGTACCTTACCATATTGCTTCGTTAGTAGTCGACGGTAAAATTACGACCATGCGTTATTATTTAGATTATATCAATTTATTGACAAAACAAGGGTATACGTTAACACCACCCACTGAATAACTTAAACTACCCTAACTTTTATAAACAATAAAACTTAAGCCTACCTAACATAAATTTCCACTTGCAGCAGTATAGGTATTACCTATTGGTCTGCTACTGGTAAAAACTGATGAATAAAAACAAAAAATAATAACAGGCAGACCTAACTCGGGGGAATCTATTTGTCAATAGTTGAGTTTCAATTTTTAGTGTTATTGAAAATAAACTATTGATAAATAAAGTCTGCCTGTTTTTAAAGCATTCGAGAAAGATGAAAGTCCAGCGTAATTGATTTATTAGATTAAAAAATGGGAAAGTAGTGGCATTTCAGCAGTATGTAGACACCAAGCAATTGGCAGATGCGGCAAATAAATAATCGACAACCAATTAAACCAAAATGGTCTTGGGCAGCCTGTTTCAACCTAATAACACACAATAAAATTCTAATTATAAAATTCTGACATTCAATTAATTTCAAAGACGCCATCCAAACCATGAAAACAAGAAAACGAGCAGTAGCTTTTGAAAAGAGTGGTTATTATTTTATAGGTCTTTTTCTACTTGCCATGGCCGGCTTTTGGCCTTCCTATTTTGCCAAGTTTTTTGATGGTACCGCCGATTTTACGTTCTATTTTCATTTCCATGCTTTCTTTGCAGTACTTTGGATTTTTATGCTGATAGCCCAACCTATTCTGATTTTTCAAAAGAAATTTGAACTTCATAAAAAAATTGGAAAACTATCGTACATCCTTGTTCCGCTTCTTTTTATTTCGATAATCCTACTGGCCCATAGCACACTACGAGGCCCTCAAGAAAACTTGGGTCTAGAACTATGGGTTCCTGCAAAAGACCTTTTGATTTTTTCATTCGGATATGGAATTGCCATAAAATATAGACATACCATGACCATTCATGCACGGGGAATGATAGTCGCAGGAATCGTATTAATAGAACCGGCATTGGTTCGTTTAATCCTCTACACATTTTTTCCGAATGAAGGTTTTGCTCTAAGCGGATATATTATCACATTAGTCATTCTTTATGGATTGCTATTAGCTTTGATTGTCGCAGAGCGAAAGCAAAAAACAGGTAGGTGGGTGTTCCCGTTTGCCCTTGCTCTGTATGTTTTTGTACACTCCATACTCGTATTTCAGATTCGAATACCACCATGGCAGGCGTTCGCCGAATGGTTTGCGGCATTACCATTAACTTGATGAAGGGACCATTTATAAATCAATTTTAAAAACTAACATCATGAAAAGAAGAACATTTACAAAATTGGCAGGACTAAGCGCCGTTGCGATTTCCACCACAGGTTTTATCAAATTCAATGGCGAATCGTATGTAGGCGACTGCGAGACGACAACGGATATTCTCGGACCGTTTTATAGGCCAGACAGCCCTATGCGAAATAATTTGGTCGTCAAAGGAGTGCCAGGGAAGCTAGTCCAACTATCCGGCATTGTGCGTCATAAAGACTGTACAACACCCTATAAAAATGCAAAAATAGAGCTTTGGCATTGTTCAGCAGATGAAGTCTATGACAATGATACCGATGAATATAGATATAGAGGCACAACACTTTGCGATGAAAATGGCAAATATAATTTTCAAACCCAAATGCCCGTACCCTATGATGCGGGAGGCGGATTAATTAGACCAGCACATTTTCACATGATGGTCTCCGCTCCAGGTTATCAAAGTTTGGTAACCCAAATCTATTTTACCGGTGACCCATATCTTAAAAAAGACGCGTCTTCAGCATCTGCAGAAGCTAAAAACAGAATCCTCGACGTAACTAAAGAAGATGGTATGCTCAAAGTTTCTTTTGATTGCAACATGAACGAACGTTTAAAGGTTTCGTATGGCTCCCTTTCCCAAATTACTGGGAAATATAAAAACGATGAAACCGGTAAGATTCGTGAACTTTTTGAAAAAGATGGCCTACTATGGCTACAGAACGAAGTTTTCGGGGAGAGTTTTGACTACGTTGGGGAAAACAGATTTGAATACCCCGGTATGACGGAGGGAACCTATGTTACACTACAATTTGATCTTAAGCAGAACGATGCCGCAAAATTCAAAATTACCACTGCTTGGGAAGTAGGAAAGGAAACTGTGGAGTCATTTACAAAAGCCTAAAATTTTGTTTTAACGCATGCCAAGAAATTGGGGAAAGATGAAAACAACTTAAAACAAATTAAATGAAGAAAACATCATTTATAAAATTTGGAACTATTGCAATTCTAGTATCGATTAGCGCGGCTGGCTGTAACCAACCACCAAAAGAAAAAGTAACCGAAAAGGCGGTAGAAATAATAGAAGTAAAATCAGAAGTCCCAGAATATTTCTTGCTTCGTCCAGCGATAGAAAAAGCCTATGGCTATTCACATGCCGTTAGAATAGGAAACGATATAAAAATCTCTGGTGCTGTAAGTATGGACGATGAAGGCAATCCTACAGCTGTAGGCAATTTTGAACAACAAATGATAAACTGTTATGCAGATTTAGATAAAATATTAAAGCATTTTGGTTGCACATTTAATGATGTAATTGTAGAAAATATTTTCACTACCAATATGCCAAAATTTTTGGATGCTGCCGTTTATAGAAATGAAATTTACAAGAAACAATTTCCAACAGGGTCTTGGCTAGGCGTAAAAGAATTGGCCTTACCAGAGTTGATGATTGAAATAGAATTGGAAGTATATAAAGCGGATTAAAAAAGACCGATAATAGAAATAGCTTATAAATGAATTTTTCAATACCGATTACCTAATTTTAAAAGGTAACTGCATTAAATAACTAAAAATTATATACCATGGAAGCAATAACTAAAACACAAGTTGATCCCTCAAAAATTATGCAGGTAGGTACGGGGTTTATGGCTACTAAGACCTTGCTCACAGCCGTAAATATGGAACTTTTCACCATCCTTGCGAAGAGGGAGCTTACTGGTGCTGAAATTCAATCAAGACTTGGTCTTCAACCGCGAAGTCTTTATGATTTTTTAGATGCATTAGTGGCGTTAGGTTTTTTAAGAAGAACTGGGTTAAAAGAAAAAGCAAGTTATAGAAATGCAGAGGATACCGATTTGTTTCTAGATAAGAACAAACAAAGTTACATAGGGGGTATGTTAGAAATGTGCAATAACCGTTTGTATCCTTTTTGGAACGATTTAGAAGAAGGTTTAAAAACAGGATTACCCCAAAATGAAACTAAAAATGGAGGCAAGCCAGTTTTTGAAGAAGTATATGCGGATCCCAAAAAACTAAAAGAATTTGTCGGTGCTATGGGAGGTATACAAATGGGGAATTTTATGGCATTTGCCAAACAATTTGATTTTTCAAACTACAAAACCTTGTGTGATGTTGGTGGATCCGGAGGTTTTCTTGCGGCACATGTTACCCTTAATAACCCACATATGCAATGTAGCTCTTTTGATTTGCCTCCCGTTGAACCAATTGCAAAAGAAAATATTAAAAACATGGGACTTGAAACGAAAGTAAAAGTGCTGTCAGGAGATTTTTTTATTGATGATTTTCCGAAGGCAGATGTTATTACTATGGGCAACATTCTTCATGATTGGGGAACAGAGGATAAAAAAATGCTAATCAAAAAGGCATATGACGTATTGCCCAAAGGTGGGGCATTAGTTATCATTGAAAATATAATTGATGATAATCGAAGTGAAAATGCTTTTGGCTTGCTGATGTCTTTAAATATGCTTATCGAAACATCTGAAGGGTACGATTTTTCAGCTGCTGATTTTAGCATATTGGCCAAAGAAGTCGGTTTTCAAAAAGTCTCTATTATCAAGCTTACAGGTCCAACAAGTGCCGTAATTGCATATAAATGAATTACAAAAAATATCAAGTTGATTTCAGTATTTGTATGAATTAGCTATTTATCAAACTGACCAACACTTTCAGGACCCGAATGTACATTTCGGGTCTTCTTTGATTAGAATTCAATGTTCTATGCCATAAACTAAAATTTATACACATGAAAATTAACTATGCAACATTCGCGTTACTTCTGATATCCCTATTTTTGATTAACTGTTCGGATCAATCATCAGATTTAGGCTCAAATTGGACTTCTTATGCTTCAGATAAATTTAGTTCCAAATACTCTCCCTTAGACCAAATCAATAAGGAAAATGTAAAAGATCTCCAAATGAAATGGACTTGGGAATCCCCAGATAATGATCTTAAAGAACAATTTAAATTTCCTGTTTCTATTTACCAGGCCACCCCTATTGCAATCAATGGAATATTGTATGTAAGTTCCTCAACGGCAATAGTATCAGCAATAAATGGATCAACTGGCCAAACTATTTGGACCTATGATCCAGAAACCTATAAGTCGAATGCGCCTGCACATGGAGCATATATTCACAGAGGGGTTTCCTATTGGGATGACGGGAAAGAAGGGCGAATTATAGTTGGAACCCCCGATGCTCGGTTAATAGCATTAAATGCCAAAGATGGGAGTTTGGTTGAATCATTTGGTAAAAGTGGAATAGTAGACCTTTCCCAGGGTCTAAGCCGTCAGTTCGATGCTTCTCATTATGGAATTTCCACTCCTCCAATTATTGCCAATAACGTAATTGTAATTGGAGCTTCGATTACAGATGCAAGCCCACAGAGTATGAGGCCTCCTGGAGATGTAAGAGGATTTGATGTACAGACAGGAGAGCAATTGTGGGTATTTCATACCATACCACAAGCCGGTGAATATGGGAATGATACTTGGGAAAATGAATCTTGGAAAATTACCGGTAACACCAATGTTTGGACAAGAATGAGTGCCGATGAGGAGTTGGGATACGTTTATTTGCCAATAAGTACACCAACTAACGATTGGTATGGCGGCAATAGATTAGGAGACAACTTGTTTGCAGAAAGTTTAGTGTGTTTGAATACCCGAACAGGAGAACGAATTTGGCATTTTCAAATGGTTCATCATGGCGTATGGGATTACGATTTACCAGCAGCTCCTAATCTTTTAAACATTAATAGAGATGGTAAATCTGTGAAAGCTGTTGCGCAAGTGAGTAAACAAGGATTTACATATGTATTTAATCGTGAAACAGGTGAACCCATATGGCCTATTGAAGAAAAACCTGTACCACAATCTACTGCGCCAGGTGAACGAACCTCTCCCACACAACCATTTCCCACAAAACCAGCTGCTTTTGACAGACAAGGTGTCACCAAAGATGATATTATCGATTTTACTCCTGAATTGTTTGATGAAGTTTGGGCAAGTTTAAGTGAAATAGACAAAGGTGAATTATTTACCCCTCCTACCGAAAAAGGCCTAGTGTATCTACCAGGAGCACTAGGCGGAGCAAACTGGCATGGAGCAGCGGTGGACCCTGAAAATGGAGTACTTTACGTACCGTCGATGACTTTTCCCAGCTTTTTTAAAATAGTAAAATCTGATACTACAAAAACGGACGCCAATTACGAGTGGCAAAGATTCTGGGTCTCAGGTCCTCAGGGACTTCCTCTGTTTAAGCCGCCTTATGGTAGAATTACGGCTATAGACTTGAATACCGGGGATCATAAATGGCAGTCAGCCATGGGAGAAGGTCCTAGAAATCATCCTTTGTTAAAAGATTTGAATTTACCCAGATTGGGGTGGAATTTACGTGGATCTCCTTTACTTACGAAGACCTTGCTATTTATTGGGCAAGAAGGCAAGTATTGGGAGTATGTACCTGCCTTGGTTGGGGGAGCAAAACTAAGCGAAGTACAAACGCAAGAAATTATAAATTTTGAACCAAAAATGCAAGTGTTTGATAAAGACAGTGGAGCATTGATTCATGAAATTGAACTTCCCTTGAACGTTACGGCTGCGCCCATGACCTATATGGTAGAAGGTAAACAATATATTGCATTTGCTGTGGGCGGATCAATAGGACCTGCAAAAATTATTGCATTAGGCTTAAAATAATACGGCATTAAACGGCCTAGAATAACGTATATAAATTAAAATAGAGTATACCAAAAATCTTTAAAACGGGATCTGAGTGTGCGGACTTAATAAGAATTTAATCTAAATGATGATTGATGATTTCTGCATTCTAACAATAGTATTTTTCGTACTCTCGAAATCTAAAGTAGATGAAACTAAATCAAACATTATGGTTGATATAATTGGTTCTGCTTTTCTTTATTTAAATCTATATATTAGTAGATATATTTAGTAAATAATCATGAAATATTAGCGCTCTAGAGAGCTAAAAAATAATCAAAACAAAAAATCAAAACAATGAGCAACTCAAGTAAAAATTGGTCAAAGCATGAACTAAAAGTATACCTGTTATTATTATGCGCACAGGCAGATGCAGAACAGACCCCAGAAGAGATTGATTTGATAAAGCAAAAAACAGATAGCGCCACATTTGCATCACTCTATAAAGAATTTAAAAAGGATGATGAGGATACCAGATTTGAAAAAGTAGAAGCTTCAATCGGTGTGCTCGAATTTAGTCAGATGGAATTGTCAGATCTAAAGAAGGAATTCTATGAACTCTTCCGTTTAGATAATAAGTTCACAGCCGCAGAACAGTATTTGAATAAAGTGCTTGACAATATCTTGTACTAAAGATTTATCGGAATTTATACATGCTAATTAATTTTAAAAGAAGAGCTATGTGCACCTTCAAAGCTATAGCATTCAATTAAATACGTAATCTGTAGTATTTTTCGTCAATAAATCAAATAAGCCTAACTGCATATTAAAATCTCCTATCCTTAACTTAAAACTAATTTTCTTAATTTAAACAACTATAAAGTCCCCCTTTTTTATTTAGAAAGTCAAATTATGTCTGGTTATTAAAACAATTAATTATAATTCGTTTTGATTTTTTAGTTTTTTAAATTTTTAGAAATGTCCTAGATAACTATTAATGTTTTTTAGTGGGCGTTATTAAAAATCAACAGTAGTACCGACCAAACAATGAAACCAACCAAAAAGATTGAGGCCGCAGTATTAGATGTTTATCATAAGTGGCTGCATAGTTACTTAAATGGCGATGTTAAAACCTATGACTCCTATTTTGACAACTCCTTTCATTTTATTGGCTCTACCAATAATGAAGAGTTTCTAACAAGAAAAGACACCACAAATTTCTTTAAAGCTACTGCCGAACAATTAGCCGGAAAGACCCAACTACGTAATGAAACCAAAATCATAGAACAATTTGGGGAACTGGTATTTATAACCCACTTATTCGATGCCTGGTTTTTAAATGGAAACGATTGGAGTTTTTACGGTCGATTTCGTTTCAGTAATATACTAGAGCAGAATGAGGACGGTTGGCATTTTGTATATCAGCATTATTCTACGCCAGATAGTAAAGCTCAAGACGGAGAAACCATAGGCTTTAATCAAATCACCAAAGAGAATTTAGAATTACGGGAAGCTATTCAAAGACGAACCGTAGAACTTGAAGAAAAAAATAAAGAGCTAGAAATTGAGGGATCCTTAGAACGTATCCGTGCAAAGGCTTTGGCGATGACTAGTTCTGAAGACCTGCTAGATGTAGTGGTGACCTTACGAACTGAATTTCTCAAATTAGGTCACGAGGCACACTACTTCTGGCATATGATGTGGTTACCAGATAAATATAAGAAAGCCATGACGTCGGGCGATGGTACCCGCATTGGTATGGTGATGGAACTACCGAGGCATATTCATGGTAAAATTCCCTTGTTGGCCAATTGGGAAAAAAGTACCGACCCCATGGTCATCTATACAATGGATGCAGAATCTGCAATAGACTATGTGGATAAGATGATTACCCTTGGTGATTTTAAACAAGTAGACCCTCAAGCCCCCACTCATGATGATATTCGTCATATTGGTGGACTAACATTTATAATGGCTCGTACAACCCACGGTGAAATTGGGTATAGTTTGCCTGGTGTCGTAAAAAATCCGCCTGAAGAAGATTTGGATATTTTGGTACAATTTGCGGGCGCTTTTGATTTAGCACATAGACGTTTCTTAGACTTGCAAAAGGCGGAAAAACAAGCCCGAGAGGTACAGATAGAATTGGCGTTGGAGAAAGTGAGAAGCCGAACCATGGCCATGCAGCATAGTGATGAATTGCAAGAAGCTTCGTTCCTGTTAGACCAACAAGTACGGGCCCTGGGTATTAAGACACGAGGATGTGCCTTTAATATCTATGGACAAAACGATGCAACGGAATGGTTTAGCTCGGAAGAAGGTACCATGCCTGTTTACCGTACCCCAAGAGAAAATGTCTTTTTGGAATACTATGAAGCTGGTAAGCGAGGGGAATCATTGTACATCAAAGAATTTGAGGGTGATGCTTGTGCCGCTCATTATGACTATTTGTGCACCCTTCCTGTGATGGGGACAGCACTAAGGGAATTGAAAGCCAATGGCGGTTCGTTTCCTGAGAAACAGATAGACCACGCCACCTTTTTCAAATATGGTTATCTCCTTTTCATTACTTTGGATTTTGTGCCCGAGGCCCACGATATTTTCAAACGCTTTGCAAAAGTCTTTGAACAAACCTACACACGATTTCTCGACCTCCAAAAAGCAGAAGCACAAGCAAGAGAAGCGCAGATTGAGACAGCGTTAGAGCGCGTGCGTTCGCGCACCATGGCCATGCAAAACAGTGAAGAACTCGAAGAAGTAATTCTAGAAGTGCTTAAAAAATTGCAGGGTCTTGGCATTTCTATGGAGCAAAGAGCAGCGGCCATCTTTACCTATGAAGCCGGAAATAAAGATTATACACAGTGGGTAGCCTCACCGGAATATAGTTCCATATTAAGTTTTAACACCCCGTATTTTGACCACCCCGTTCAACACGATATTTGGAATGCGAGACAAAACGGAACGGTATTTTATGCCAAGCCATATCCTGTTGAAGTAAAAAATTCCCTCTTCAAGTATATGTTCGATTTGCCGGCCTTAAAAATCATGCCAAAGGCAGAGAAGACAAAAGCATTGAAATTTAAGCATTACGCTATTTCAATAGCTTTTCAAAAACATGCGGCCTTAGTCGTGGTAGACCATTCTGGAATTCCCTTAACAGAAGCTGAAAATAGCATCTTGATTAGACTTTCTAAAGTTTTTAATCAAACCTATACCCGTTTTCTCGACCTCCAAAAAGCAGAAGATCAGGCAAGAGAATCGCAAATTCAATTGTCCTTGGAACGTGTACGTGCGAAGTCTATGGCCATGCAATCTAGTAGTGAACTTGAGACTATTATCCAAGTTGTACATGATCAATTTGTTGAATTAGGCATTACCCTAGATCATGCTGGATTTATCATAGACTATAAATCCAATGATGATATGATTATCTGGCTGGCAGATGAACATAAAGTTACACCCCAAATACGACTCCCCTACTTTGATTCACCACACTGGAATAGCTTTATTACTGCAAAAGAAAAAGGACATAAGCTGTTTGTAAATCACCTTGATTTTAAAACAAAAAATAAGTTCTACAAACAGATTTTCAAGTATGTTCCCGAACTTCCTGAGGATGCACGGAGCTTTTATCTTAAAATCCCTAGCCTTACGATAGCAACATCCCTTATTGACAATATTGGTCTATATATTGAAAACTTTTCAGGGGTACAGTATCAGGAAGAAGATCAAAAGGTACTCCTCCGATTTGGGGAGGAATTTCAGCAGGCCTATACCCGCTTTCTAGACCTACAAAAAGCAGAAGCCCAGGCAAGAGAAGCGCAGATAGAAGCTGCTTTAGAAAAAGTAAGAAGTCGTTCGATGGGAATGCAGAAAAGTACCGAACTTTTAGAAGTAATACTTGTTGTGTCAGAACAATTACAAGCCTTAGGGTTTAGATTTAGTACTGTTAGTTTTTTAAACAACAATCTTGAAGATGATTACAGTTTCTGGGTGGCCCCATACGGATTACCTGAGCCTGTTCGTTTTAGTCTGCCGTATAAAGATATACCAATGATTAGAAAACTTAGAAACGCTCAAAAAAAGAAACTATCCTTTTTTACGGATATAAGTTCATTAAAAGAACATCAAGAATGGTTCCAACACTTACTCAAAAATTCCGATAAAAACGCCTGGACCAAAGAAATTAGTGACTATCAAATGTCTAAAGGCTTGGCAAGATCTGTTTCAATTCATCCCAATATTATGCTGGCGATTGCCAACAACCAATCACTACCCTATTCGGATTATGAGAATAAAATTATTGCTCGCTTTGGACAAGTCTTTGAGCAATCCTACACACGCTTTCTAGATCTTGAAAAAGCAGAAGCACAAGCGAGAGAAGCCCAGATTGAAGCGGCCTTGGAAAAAGTACGGAGTCGTTCCTTGGAAATGAGCAAGAGTAGTGAAATGCAGAACGTTGCGAACGAAATACTAGAACAAGTACGCGCTGTAGGCCTACAAATTGACGCTTTAGCCATGAGTGGGGTTATTGACAACGACTCTGAATATGATATTTGGGTAGGCGGCGCCAATTCTAAAAAACCCTTGCGCATACCGTATAATAATGAGACTCAAGTACAGCGAGAATTTAATAAAGCCATAAAGGAACGGCCGGAATTTTTCGCCAAAACCTATACCGGTAAGGTGATGAAGGACTATTTTAAGGCCCTAATGGGAACCGGAAATTCCTTTAATCCGGAAATTGTGGCGTTTATGAAGACCTGTACCGGGTTTACGACCACCTTGACCTTCATGAAAAATTCGGGCATTCAGTTGATCAGATACTCGGAGGAAGCCTTCTCCATTGAGGACAATGCAGTTATCGTCCGTTTTGGGAAGGTATTTGAGCAGGCCTATATTCGTTTTCTGGATCTCCAAAAAGCGGAAGAACAGACCATTCTTGCCCAACAAAACCTCATCAAGCTACAAGCCCAGAAACAACTAGCAGAAAAATCATTATCAGAATTACAACAAACACAAAAACAATTAATTCAATCTGAAAAAATGGCTTCGCTTGGAGAACTCACAGCAGGCATTGCACACGAGATTCAAAATCCATTAAACTTCGTCAATAACTTTTCAGAAGTCAGTAAAGAATTATTAGACGAAATGCTCGAGGAAATGGAGAATGGAGATATTGAAGAAGTCAAAGCGATTATGGCTGATGTAATTCAAAATCTTGAAAAAATAAATCACCATGGTAAAAGAGCGGATGCCATTGTAAAGGGAATGTTACAGCATTCAAGAAGCAGTAGCGGCACCAAAGAACCTACCGATATCAATGCTTTGGCTGACGAGTATTTGCGATTGGCTTATCACGGTTTGCGCGCCAAAGACAAGTCATTCAATGCAACATTAGAAACCAATTTTGATAAGCATATTGGAAAAGTAAATATTATGCCGCAAGACATGGGGAGGGTTATTCTCAATTTAATTACCAATGCTTTCTACGCAAGTAATGAACGTAAGCAAGCCTCTAAAGATGAAGCGTTTAAACCCACCGTATCCGTTAGCACTAAAAAAGTAAACAACACTATAGAAATCTCAGTAAAAGACAACGGGAATGGTATTCCTAAAGAAATCGTAGATAAAATATTCCAACCCTTTTTCACTACCAAACCTACAGGGCAAGGTACTGGGTTGGGATTGTCAATGAGTTATGATATTGTTACCAAGGGGCATGGTGGGGAGTTGAAAGTTGAGACGAAAGATGGGGAAGGAACGGCTTTTACTGTAGTGTTACCTATCAAAGGAATCACGAGTTAAATAAATTAATTTAAAGATAGAACCCAATTATGCACCACCTAAATACCAAGTCTGTTCTCCTTTTGATATTTGGGCTTGCCGTATTGTCACATACGGCTTCCCGGGCACAGCTTGGTTCTAAAAACTTTACCCAATTCACGGAACAAGATGGTGTTCCCGGTTCGCAAATAAATAGCCTTCTAGAAGATAGATTTGGATACATCTGGGTGGGAACGATCAACGGCCTGGCCCGCTACGATGGCCAAGAATTCAAGCGCTACATCAGTAATCCCAACGATACTACGGCAATTAAGGGATTGGTGGTGCAGGCTCTTTTTGAAGATAGTAAAGGACAGATTTGGGTGGGAAGCGGGCCGGAACAACTTAATGTGTACGACCCGGTGACGAAATCATTTCGCCAGTACGATTACAAACATCTTTTGGATAGGCCGGCCAATGTAGAAACGCTAATAGCATCGATCACCGAGGATGACCAGGGCAGATTATATTTTGGCATCAACACCCTTTATGGTGATGAGGTTAAAAACGGAGTGCTTTATCTGGATACGGAAGACGATACCATCAAACCGCTTGAAATGCTCGGCCAGGGACCCATCAACAACGTGTACCAGATGACTAAGGATCCGGACGGTGCTATTTGGATGTTCAGCTATGGCGGAATACTAAAACTGGATAAGGACGGAAATCTTCATAAAATCAATTCTTTAGGGGAAACATTCGGAAACAACGATGAATACCCTGCCGATATCCAATTCAAAAAAAATGGCCATGCTTGGATAGTAAGCACAAACTCGAGTTTGTACTACTACAGCCCCGTTGATTCTACCTTAAACAAACGATACACTTCCACACAAAAAGGTAATAATCCGTGGGTTACAAACAAATTGATATTGGACAACCTTGAAAACGTTTGGTTCACCACCAATGAGGGCTTAGTGTATTTTGATGAAGAAAAAAATAGTTTCGAACACTTTGTCCAGGCAACCGGACAATCGCTGATCACTACTTTAAAATTTGATACGTTCGGTACCCTTTGGCTTGGAACAATTGGCGATGGCCTGTTCAAATATGATAAAAAAACGGTATTTAAGTCATATAGCCATGATAGTTCCAATGCCTTGGCCTCTCTCTCCCCAGGATGGGTACAGAATATAGTGGAGACGAAAGATAAAAAATTATGGATCAGCACTACGGGAGCTTCAAAGGAATCGGGCATCACGGTTTTTAATCGAAAATCAAACACCCTAAAGCCACTTCCCTTCAGTTCTTTTCCGGATAATTTTTATAATATTTCGGCATTACGGGAAACGAGTGAGACCGAGCTACTGATGACCAGTCCCTTTGAAGGTATTTTCCAATTCGATACCCGAACGAACACTTTGGATAAGCTTGAATTTGCAGGACTGGACCCTAACAACCATATTACCCAATTCTACCAGGACAGCCATGGCAATGAATGGGTGTGCAGTTATAAAGGACTTTATAAAAAAGAAGCAGGTACAGCGGTATATGTCAAATATGATTTGAGCAAAGTGGGTGAGGGCAACGCATCCAGCAACGAAATAACCCGCTCCTTTGAAAGTGCCAAGCATGGCTTATGGCTACTGACCAATAACGGTTTGTTTTTGTACAACTATAAAACTAATACCCTAGAACGGCATGGATATGATATTGCTGCCGGAGACATCTTCTTGTCACAGGACATCAACTCCTTTTACGAACAGCCAAATGGTATTGCCTGGGTAGGTACGTGGCAAGGAGGGCTTAGCCGCTATGATGTTGCAAACAAGGAGATAAGGACATTTACCCAAAACGACGGACTGCCTTCCATGAGTATTCAAGGTATATTGTTCGATGATATAAATAAAAATCTATGGCTCAGCACCTTTGACGGATTGAGTATGTTTGATACCCAGACCGAACAGTTTAGCAATTATTCCACCGCAGATGGTATTCAAGGACAACTTTTTGCGGATGGCGTCTACCTGAAAACATCGGACGGACAATTCATCTTTGGCGGTTCCAATGGTATAACCATGTTTAAGCCCCAAGACATCAACAAAAATTCCACTCCGCCAAAGGTCTTTTTGACAGATTTGAAGTTGTTCGACAAATCCGTAATTCCAGGGAAAGAATCTATTTTGAAGAAGCCTATTTATGAAACCGATGACATACGATTGGCGCATGACCAAAACAATATTGCCATCGAATTTTCAATTTTACATTTTGCTAATCCTACCAAAAATAAATTTTCTTATAAACTCGAAAACTATGATAATGCCTGGCGAGAGGGCAGCAATCGCCAAGAGGCCTATTATCCGGATCTTACCCCGGGTGATTATATCTTTCGGGTAAAGGGTGCCAACAATAATGGTGTCTGGAATGAGAAAGGGGTCGAGTTACAAATTACCGTAGCCCCTCCGTGGTGGAATACTTTCTGGGCATATATCGCCTATACGCTATTATTTATAGGTGGCGTGTTCGGTGCACATCTCTTTTTCCGTAATCGTGTTATTGTAAACGAACGAAAAAAATCGCAGGCACGTGAATTGGCTCAGGCCAAAGAGATTGAAAAAGCATATCATAAATTGGAAGAAAGCCATGAAACACTCAAGGCCACCCAAACCCAACTCATCCAATCCGAAAAAATGGCGAGTTTGGGAGAACTCACGGCCGGTATCGCTCATGAAATTCAGAATCCGTTAAATTTTGTCAATAATTTTTCTGAAGTAAGTAACGAACTTATTGATGAAATGAACGAGGAACTGGATAAAGGAGATCTTGAAGAAGTCAAGGCTATATCATTGGATATCAAACAAAACCTTGAAAAAATAAACCATCATGGTAAACGAGCAGATGCTATTGTAAAGGGGATGCTGCAACACTCAAGAAGTAATAGCGGCACCAAAGAACCTACGGACATCAATGCCTTGGCAGACGAATACCTGCGCCTGGCCTACCACGGTCTGCGTGCCAAGGATAAATCATTTAATGCTGAATTGATTACTGATTTTGATAAGACTATTGGCAAGGTAAACGTAATACCCCAAGATATGGGGCGCGTGATTTTGAATCTGATTACCAATGCCTTTTATGCGGTGAATGAGAAAAAACAACAAGAAAAAGATTTTAAACCTTCTGTTTCTGTAATCACTAAAAAGATGGGAGGTCATGTGGAAATCAAGGTTACCGATAATGGCAACGGAATTCCCAAAAAGGTATTGGATAAAATATTCCAACCTTTCTTTACCACCAAACCCACAGGGCAAGGGACCGGGCTAGGACTGAGCATGAGCTACGATATTGTGACGAAAGGGCATGGAGGAGAATTAAAGGTCGAAACTAAGGATGGTGAAGGCACCACATTTTGTATTAACTTACCATTAACTAACTGATTATGAAAAAATCAACTATCATTAAATATAGTAGTTTCTATATACTTATATCTTTACTGTTCATTACATCTTGTAAGGAAAATAGAGATGTACCACCATTCCCATCATTAGAAAACGAGTATAAACAACCTGTCACCAAAACTTTTGAGTTTTCAGAACCCGATACCTTAATATGGAAAAGTAAGGACCCAAAAGATATAAAGCCTTTACCAATAAAAAGATTTAATTGGGATAAATTACCAGAAAAACCAATTGATATAGGCCTTCCCTTTCCTTTAACAGAAAAATATAATTCTGAGCCATTCTCCTTAGACAGCTTACCTTCTGCACCCTTTAGTTTAGACAGCCTATTAAAAATAGATTTGAAAATAAAAGTCACCGTTTTAGGTGAACCTGAAATACAAAAAGCAGGATCTCTCTCAACACTACCAGAGGCTACACGCGGGGTCTTCGCAGTAAATTCAAGTTTAGGGTTGCCAAGCCAGCCTAGGGCAATTATGAGCGACAAAACAGGTGCACTTTGGATAGGTTCTTTCAATGGTATCGTTAAATACGATAGCGAAAATCTTAAAATGTATGGTGCTGAACAGGGCTTACATACTGGTCTTGTATATACTATTTTTCAAGATTCTAAGGGTAGATTTTGGGTTGGAAACGATTCAAATTCAATTTCCATAATCGATTTTGAAGCCAAGTTGGTTTATGAAATTGATGTCACTAATAATTTTGGAAATGTGTACGGCATTATAGAGGCTAATGATGGTAAATTTTGGTTATCAAATCACGGAGTGGGCTACAACATTATTGATTTTGAAAATAAGACCCTACAACAATTCAATGAACCCCAAGGTCTAGTTGATGGTTTTACCATAAGTCCCTTTCAAGATAAAGACGGACTTATTTGGCTTTCAACAGGAAAAGGGGCACATATTTTAGACCTTGAAAAGGGAAGAAATATGGTATTAAATGAGGATAATGGATTAAATGAAAATTTTATAGGGCGATTTTTTCAAGAAGAGTCAGGTAGAATTTGGATAACCAGTAATGCTGGCTATAATATTCTGAACCCGTCAAAAAATACAATTTCATCCTATTCCAAACAACAGGGCTTAGACGATAAAAATCAATACATTAATATTTTTAAGGATTCTTCTGGCACCTTTTGGTTAGGTACAGCCAATGGAATTATTTATTCGCTAAATGAAGAGACTGGGCAACTAGAAAAGTATAATGTTACCAACGCATCATCTCAAGTAATTTTTAATATTATTGAAGATATTCAAGGTGATATTTGGGTTTCTATAATACAAGGAGGATTATATAAAATAGACCAAAATACAGGTAGGCCCGGGAACTTTACTAAAAATAATGGTCTTAGCAGTAATAGCGTGTGGACTACTTTGGAAACCAGCGATGGTAAAATTTGGATTGGCACATACGAAGGAATTGATATTTATGACCCAGAGACTAGAACTATAAAGCATCTCGGTACCGAACAGGGTTTGTTGAGCAATTCAAATTCTCGGCTTTTTGAAGACTCAAAGGGTAGAGTTTGGTCTAATTATAGTATACCTGGTATAAGTATTATCGATATAAAAAAAGGAACTATTCAACATCTTACAACCTTAGAGGGATTAGAAATCAACACTGTTGTTTCTATTGTAGAAGATGACAATGGTAATATATGGATGGGTGGTGGAGATGGAGAAATATTGATGGTTAACTTAGAAAAAACAATTTTTAAATATTACTTACCCGAAAAGGCGGAAGAAATTGCGCGAAACAATATTCTAATAAAGGATTCTTCGAACACAATTTGGATAGGTAGCTTGGGTTCCGGAATACAAAAAATTGACGCTACCACTTTAGAGCGGGTTTTCTTGAATACTCAACAAGGTCTCGTGTCTAATGAAATATTTTCATTGAATGAGGATGCAGAGCATAATATTTGGGCTGCAAGTGAAGATGGAGTAGTGAAAATTGATGTAGAAAACCATAAGCTTACCACGTTTAAAACTGCTGAAGGTATTGCAGCTAATGATGTATATGCAATAGCAGACTATAAAGGCTTAATCTATACAGGTACTTCAAAGGGACTCACCATTTTAGAGCCGATAATAACCGCTGATTCGCAAGAACCTAGTTGGAAGGTAAAAACCGTTGGTAGGGAGCAAGGTCTTACTTTAGTTGATTTTTCTGAAAACAGCTTCACTTTTGACAAGAACAATAGATTTTGGGCGGGCGTGGAAGGCGCTATGCTTACCGTAATCAACGAATTAAAAGTTGATACTACTGCACTCCCAACCTATATAACGAGTCTGAATATCATGGACAAACGTCGTGAGTTTTATAATATTGAAACAATTCAGAAAAAAAGAAGTGCCATAGACACCTTATTGTTAGCCAATGACGACACATTTATATCTCATGATTCATTCGTTAATGGTAGTAGTTATCAAAATGAAAAGAATATAAAATGGGATAACACAGAAGGCCCTTATAACACACCTATCGGTCTCACTTTACCCTACACCGAGAATTACCTTAGCTTTAATTACAATACCAACTATTTTTCAAATACTGAGGCAGTAGTTTACCGTTATATCCTTGAAGGCATAGATAATAATTGGAGTACTATTTCAAAGGAAACAACCAGTGAAAACTATAGAGACCTTCCCCCGGGAGAATATACTTTTAAAGTAGCCTCTAAAGGTTTTAATCAAATTTGGGGAAAACCTACTACTATGACTTTTACCATTCTTCCGCCTTGGTGGAATACATGGTGGGCTACCCTACTCTTTTTATTGGTTGGGACTTTAGGTATTTGGTCTATAATTAACTATCGTTCTCGTTGGTTAAAAAAAGAGAATAGAATTCTAGAAGAGCGTGTTTCTCACAGAACCGTACAGCTAAAAACTAAAATTGATGAGTTAAAATCTACCCAATCAAAACTTATACAGTCAGAAAAAATGGCAAGTTTGGGTGAACTTACCGCAGGTATTGCCCATGAAATTCAGAACCCACTTAACTTTGTAAACAACTTCTCTGAAGTAAATAAAGAACTTTTAGAAGAATTAGAGGAAGAAATAGCTAAGGGTAATTATGAAGAAGTAAAAGCCTTAGCAAAAGATGTATCTGCTAATGAAGATAAAATTATCTTTCATGGCAAACGTGCCGATGGTATTGTAAAAGGGATGCTACAACATAGCCGTAGTAGTACTGGTCAAAAAGAAATGACCGATATCAATACTCTTTCAGACGAGTACCTTCGCCTTGCTTACCATGGTTTGCGTGCTAAAGACAAAAGTTTTAATGCTACGTTGAACACTGATTTTGACGATAGCATAGACAAAATAAATATCGTTCCCCAAGATATGGGTAGGGTAATTTTAAATCTGATTACCAATGCTTTTTACGTGGTTAAAAAGAAAAAGGAACAAAACCCAAAAGGTTATGAACCCACCGTCTCTGTGAGTACCAAGAAACAGGGAAATATGGCTTTAATTAAAGTTTCTGATAACGGTAATGGAGTACCTAAAGAGGTATTGGATAAAATATTTCAACCTTTCTTCACTACTAAACCATCTGGAGAAGGTACCGGTCTAGGACTTTCATTAAGTTATGATATCGTACAAGTGCATGGTGGTGAATTAACCGTTGAAACCAAACAAGGAGAAGGCACCACCTTCACCATCTCATTACCAATGAATTAAATGACATAATGTTCCCTCAATATACTATTTAAATACAAAATAAACAGATTATGAAGATATTAGTTGTAGATGATGAACAAGATGTAAAAGTGTTGTTTGAACAGCGCTTTAGGAAAGAAATACGCAAAGAAGAACTAGAATTTGTTTTTGCCTTCTCTGGAGAAGATGCACTGAAAGTCATGAAAACTATGGAACATGAAGCCGTGTTGATTTTATCGGATATTAATATGCCGGGCATGAGCGGACTAGAATTATTAGAAAACATTAAAAAGAATTATGTGAAGCCACCACCTAAGGTCATGATGATTACTGCCTATGGTGATGATGAAAATAGAACTATGGCAAAAAATCTTGGTGCTGATGATTTTCTAACCAAGCCTTTAGATTTTTCACTGTTAAAAAATAAGCTGATAACCTTAACATAAGACTATGGCAAAAATAATGGTAGTAGATGATGAGACGGATTTAGAAATACTCATCAAACAAAAATTTAGAAAGCAAATTCGGCAGAATGAATATGAATTTGTTTTTGCTATAAATGGTCGTGATGCCCTAGAAAAAATAGTTGAGAATCCAGGTATAGATATTGTTTTGAGCGATATCAACATGCCCGAGATGGATGGTCTCACCCTACTTTCAGAGCTTCATGAATCTAGTCCGTTGATTAAATCGGTAATCGTATCGGCCTATGGCGATATGGAAAATATTCGTGTTGCCATGAACCGTGGTGCTTTTGACTTCATTACCAAACCCATCAATTTTGAGGATCTCACCTTGACCATGGAGAAAACCTTAAAGCATGCTAGAGAAATTCGTAAAACCTTGCAGGCAATTAAAGAGAATAATATTCTAAGAATGTACGTAGATGAGAACGTACTCAATTTTATGGGCGGCCAAGAATATGAATCTAAAATTATGGCCAATGAAAGTATAGAAGGCACCGTAATGTTTGTAGATGTTTGCGGTTTTACGAAAATTAGTGAAACTACGAGTCCTGATGTGGTGGTGACCATGCTCAATACCTATTTTGATGCTATGGTAAAGGAGATTATGGAACAAGATGGTATTATCGATAAATTCATTGGTGATGCGGTAATGGCGGTTTTTAGAGGAGAATACCATTTAGACCGCGCCATTGATGCCGCTATTGCAATAAGAAACCAAGTAAACGGATTTCCTAACGTAGAGAATAAAGAAAATTTTAAACCCAAGGTATCCATCGGTATAAAAAGCGGTGAAATGATTTCGGGTAACATAGGCTCAGCAACTCTTAAACGGTTAGATTATACTGTAATTGGCGATACCGTAAATACTGCAGCGAGATTACAAGATGCCGCGAAAGAAAACCAAATAATTATCTGTGAAGGCTGCTATGAACAAGTAAAAGAAGCCTTTAAATGTGAGAATCTAGGTAGTATTACCATGAAAAACAAAGCTAAACCACTTACGGTTTATAACGTACTAGAATAACTTTTTTTTGAGTCTTTAAATTTTAAATTATGACCAAGCCATTAGAACCTGAAAACAAAAAACTGCCAAGAACAAGGAAAAATAAAATCTATTAACAAGTCCCCCCACCCTATATAGTTAAAGAAAAAATGATTTTTATTTAATCGTTTTTTATACAGTTCTATTTTAGCTGTAATATGCTGAATATTAATTCATTATATACTTTTAAAAAACCACTATCGAAACACGTTATGAAACTATTTCACTCCCTTCTATTTACATTTATCATACTTTTTGGTAGCTCTTGTACCCAATCAGAAACCTATGATGTTCTTATCAAAAACGGACAACTTGTAGATGGCTCTGGCCAACCCTCTTATATAGGTGATATTGCTATAAATGGAGACACCATTGCCGCTATTGGAAATTTGGATAATGCCAAAGGCCTACAAGAAATAGATGGTACCGGGTTAACCGTTGCCCCAGGTTTTATAAACATGCTCAGTTGGGCCAATGAATCATTAATTGCAGATGGCAAATCACAAAGCGATATTCGGCAAGGAGTTACTTTAGAAGTATTTGGAGAAGGCTGGTCAATGGGGCCATTGACCGAAGAATCTAAAAAAGCGGTACAAGGGATTGGAGACGGTAACATCGATTATGACGTTACTTGGGAGACGCTTGATGGTTATTTACAATTTCTTGAGGATAAGGGCGTCTCTCCTAATATTGCCTCTTTTGTAGGGGCTACTACGCTACGCATCAACACGGTAGGTTTTGAAGACCGCGCTGCGACTGAGGAGGAAATGGAGGTCATGAAAGACATGGTCAAAACCGCCATGGAAGAAGGTGCCATGGGCATTGGTTCTTCTCTCATATACGCTCCTGGTTTTTATGCCGATACCCAAGAATTGATAGCATTGTGTAGAGTGGCCTCAGAATATGATGGCATGTACATTTCGCATATGCGCAGTGAGGGTAATCAACTTTTGGAAAGTCTTGACGAATTGATTCAAATTGCCGATGAGGCTAAAATTCGAGCGGAAGTATACCATCTAAAAATGGCTGGCAAGGATAATTGGAACAAATTAGATGCTGTTGTCTCCAAAATTGATTCGGCTAGAGCGGCCGGACTACACATCACAACAGATATGTATACCTACACGGCAGGCGCAACAGGATTGGATGCCTCCATGCCACCTTGGGTGCAAGAAGGTGGGTATGCAAAATGGGCTGAGCGTTTGCAAGACCCTGCAATCAGAAAGAAGGTTGCAAAAGAGATGACAACTCCTACAGATGAATGGGAAAACTTGATGATGGGAGTCGAATCCTACGAAGACATGCTTTTAATAGGCTTTAAGAACGACAGCTTAAAATATTTAACTGGAAAGTCATTGGCTGAAATTGCTGCAATGCGTAAAACTTCTCCTGTGGAAACTGCTATGGACTTGGTAGTACAGGATGGTAGCCGAGTAGGTACAGTCTATTTTTTAATGTCTGAAGAAAATATAAAAAAGCAAATTGCACTTCCTTATATGAGTTTTGGCTCCGATGCTGATTCCTCCGCTCCCGAAGGAGTTTTTCTTGAAACAAGTAATCACCCACGAGCTTTTGGCAACGTAGCGCGCCTTTTGGGTAAATATGTTCGGGTCGAAAAAGTGATTCCATTAGAAGAGGCGGTGTATAAACTAAGTGGATTGCCAGCCTCCAATTTAAAGATAAAAAAACGAGGTTCTTTGGCAGTTGGCAATTATGCGGACTTAGCCATTTTTGATGCCAATACCATTATTGACAAAGCTACTTTTGACGAACCTCAACAATTTGCAGAAGGCATGGTACATGTTTTTGTTAATGGAGAACAGGTTTTGAAAGATGGAGAACATACGGGAGCTACCCCGGGCAGGGTGGTACGTGGACCAGGATATAAAAATCAATAACAAACAACTAACCTTACGTATATGAAAAAATATTTACTGACAATATTTTGTTGTCTCATAGGTATTACCTCCCAAGCTCAAAAATCGTCCCATAAAAAACTAGATGCCATGATTGTTCAAGGCATGCAAGATTGGAAGGTACCCGGTTTAGCTACAATCGTTGTAAAAGATGGCGAAGTGGTATTTCAAAAAACCTACGGGGTTAAAAATTTGGAGACAAAAGAGGCAGTAGATGAAAACACCCTTTTCAACATGGCTTCCACAACCAAAGCAATCGTTGCCATTGCCATGGGGATGTTGGTGGATGACGGTAAACTGGATTGGGATGATAAAGTCACCGATTATGTTCCCTACTTTAAACTATCCGATTCCTATAGTACTTCAGATGCCCGAATAAAAGACTTACTGACCCACAATTTAGGCATCGGTAATGCGGATGCCCTATGGACTTTAGACAGTCTTTCTACCAAGGAAACGATTCAAAGATTTCAGTTTGCGGAGAAGACCTATCCCCTACGCGGCGGATTTACCTATCAAAATATAATGTATGCCGTTGCCGGTGAAGTTATTGCCGCAGCCAGCGGAAAACCGTGGAACGAATTTGTACAGGAACGTATTTTCAATCCTTTGGAGATGACCCGAACACAGGCCATAGCAGCCAATATTTTTAAGGCGGGCAACTATGTAACTCCCTATTTGAATGATGTGGAAGAGGGACTAGTAGAAGTAGATTACGGATTCTCCGATCAAATAGGTCCCGCGGGAATGATATGCTCTACGGCACACGATATTGGTAATTACCTAACTTTTTTAGTGAATGATGGAGTATTCAAATCGGATACTTTGCTGCAACCAAAAACATTTAAAAAACTGTTTGAGCCGCATTCCTTTTTGGGTACCACGGGAACCTACCCCACCAATGCCTTGACCAAACCCAATTGGAACACGTATGGGCTGGGATGGTTTCAACAAGACTACAAAGGGCATAAGTTAGATTTTCATACCGGTAGCCTGTTTGGTTTGGTTGCCATTGCAGGTATTATGCATGACAAAGACGTGGCGGTCTATGTTTTTGCAAACTTGGATCACGCAGAATTACGGCATGCGATTATGTACAAGGCGATGGATTTGTTCGCTTTTGACGATGATGGTCGCGATTGGCATACAGAGGTGTTCAACCTGTACGAAGGCTTTAAAAAAGAAGGAATTGAGAAAGCACAGAAAGGCGAAGCCGAACGTGTAAAAAACACCAAACCAAGCTTGCCGTTGGCAGATTACGAGGGTACTTACAAGAACAAGATGTTAGGTAGCGTACAAGTGACATTGCTTAATGACACATTGCAAATCAACTTTAATGACTTTATAACCTATAGCCTAGAACATTGGCACTATGACACTTTTAATACCAATAAGGACCCCCGTTTTTATGAGAAATTAAAAGTAAATTTTGACCTCAACGAAGCCGGTAAATCGAGCAGATTAAACATTATGGGAGAAGTCTTTACAAAGAAAGAATAACACACGTATTTTAAAATATCCATTAACTAAAAAAACTACAATATGAAAAATTTTTTACTCTACACTACTCTTGCCTTCGCAAGTATATTGTCAGCACAAACCGACACAGAAAAAGCATCTGAAACCGTAAGTAAAAGCGAAATTGAAGGTCATATTTATTTTTTGGCCGATGATGTGTTAAAAGGACGTGCTACTGGGTCTCCAGAACTAAAGATTGCGGCATCTTATTTAGCCAATACTCTGCGTAGTTACGGCGTAAAACCCAATCCGGTTAGTGGCGATTATTATCAAAAAGTTGAAATGTTTCGGTTCTACTTAAATAAAAAAATAGATCTATCACTCAATGGTATAAAATTCCCAGAAGTAGTTGCTTTCGATATCGATGCCATAGATAGTGAGGAAAATGCAGTATACCTAAACTATGGTCTTGAATCTGATTATAAAGGTAAAGATGTTAAGGGTAAAATAATTATTGTAAAAGCTGGTACACCTGATGCCGTAGAATTAAGACCCGCACTTGGTAGTAGGGCTCCAAAAAGAGAACTGGCCATAAAAAATGGTGCGAGAGGTTTAATTGAAATAGGTTCATTTGACCAAGCTATATGGCCTCGTTTTAAGCATGCATTTGAGGAACGTGTTAGTCTTAGTGAGGGTGAAAAAGAGCCCTTACCACTTTATGTATGGATTCAAACCAGTCAAGAGGAATTAGATAAATTAGGTTCTGAAACCCTAAAAATTAAAATTAAGAGTAATGGCATTCAAAAGGAGATTCTCCAGAGTCAAAATGTGGTTGGGGTTTTAGAAGGAACGGATGCTAATCTCAAAAACGAATATGTGATCTATTCAGCACATTACGATCACATTGGTATTGGCAAACCCGACGCTAAAGGAGATAGTATTTATAATGGGGCACGTGACAATGCCATTGGCACTACTGCTGTTCTGACCATGGCAGAAAACTTGGCTAAATATCCCACTAAACGTTCAGCCCTTTTTATATTGTTTACAGGTGAAGAAATGGGGCTATTGGGAAGCCAATATTATGTTCAAAATCCTGTATTACCACTTAATCAGATGATTTACTGTTTTAATACAGATGGTGGTGGTTATAACAATACGACTTTGGCAACCATTGCCGGGTTAAACCGTACAACGGCAAAAGATAAAATGATTAACGGAGCCAAAACCTTTGGGTTAAAAGCCTTGGATATTGATGAAGTAGCGCCAGAAGAAGGCCTTTTCGACCGAAGTGATAACGTCAGTTTTGCCAAAGTGGGCATCCCTGCACCCACCTACTCTACCGGCTTTGATGCCTTTGATGACGAAATCAACAAATACTACCATCAAGCCGCTGATGAGGCCGATAGTTTAGATTATGATTACTTGGTGAAATTTTACCAAGGGTATATACTTTCAGGACGGTCTATCGCAAATGACCCAAAGAGACCTTATTGGATTAAAGGTGATAAATATGAAGCCGCTGCAAATGTCTTGTACGGCAAAGTTCCTGAAGTACCTATTAAAAATTGAATCAATTCTTGAATAAAACAAAGCATACTTTAGAAATCAAACATAACTAAATGAACCGACTAGACTATTTAAAACAACACCACTGCAAACTACTATTTGTTCTTATCGCCCTACCGTTTATAACCATGGCCACTTTACAAGCGCAAGGCACTAGATTATTACGTCAACCTGACATAAGCACTACCCATATTACATTTACCTATGGAAGCGATATTTGGGTGAGCAATATAAATGGTGGCGAAGCGAAAAGAATTACAAGTACACAGGCCGTGGAATCAAATCCATATTTTTCTCCAGACGGTAACTGGATTGCTTTTTCATCGAATCGAACGGGATATCAAGCAGTCTATGTAGTGCCCGCAGAAGGTGGCGAAGCCAAACAAATTACATGGCATCCTAGCGGCTCTCTGGTAAGGGGATGGAGCAACGATGGTACACGTATCCTCTACGCCAGTAACCGAGATACGGCACCAAGTCCTTATAACCGCTTATGGACTACTGGCATTACAGAAAATATACCTTCTTTGGTTCATAATCAGTGGGGTTTTGATGGCGCATTTGCCCCTGATGGCGAGCACTTGATTATCGATAGGGTAAGCCGTTGGGACAGCGAATGGCGCGGGTACAGAGGAGGTCAAAATACACCCCTGATTATCTTAAACACCACGACATCAGAAGAAGAATTATTGCCCAACGAAAGCACTACTGACATTCAACCACTCTGGTTGGGCGATGTAGTTTATTTTATATCGGATCGTGATTTGGTAGCGAACATTTGGTCTTACGATACTAAAACCAAAGAATTACAGCAAATTACCGAATTCAAAGGTGCAGATGTTAAATGGTTAGCGGGAAATGAGAATACACTCGCTTACGAACTTGAAGGTTATCTGCATCTTTTCGACTTAAATACAAAAACAACAAAACAATTACAAATAGATATTATTGGCGATTTTCCATGGGCCGCCACCCAATGGGAAGATGTAAGTTCCTCGGCAAGCGCTGCATCCTTATCCCCCAATGGAAAACGGGTTATTGTAGAATCACGTGGTGATATTTTTACGATACCCGTGGAGTTTGGTGATTCAAGAAATATAACGGAAACTGCCAATGCCGCAGATAGAGCACCCATCTGGTCTCCTAAAGGCGATCAATTAGCCTGGTTTTCTGATATGGATGGAAAAGGGTATGCACTAATGTTGGCATCACAAGACGGGTTAGATACGCCTACACCAATCGCTATCGGAGAATCTAAAATGGCATGGGATCCTAGTTGGTCACCCGACGGGAAACATATCGCTTTTGTAGATGATGATGTTCGTTTACGGATATTGAATTTAGAGACAAAAGCCATACAGACCATAGATGTTGGTGGCACTAATATAGAACGTGGTAGTATTACTATGAACTGGTCTCCAGATTCAAATTGGCTAGCGTATGCAAAAGCCGGCAGTAATAACTTTAGACAGATTTTTATATGGTCGGTCAAGGATGGACTAAAAAGAGCCATTACCGATGTTTTTGCAGATTCGTTCTCCCCCGCTTGGGATCTAAACCACAAACAATTTTACTTTTTAGCGAGTACAGAAGTGGCATTGGGCTCTGGTTGGGCAAATACGAGTTCAATGTCTTCCAGTCCATCCTATGCCGCCTATATTATTAATTTACAGCAAGATGACCCCTCCCCTTTTAAACCAAAAAGTGATGAGGAAACTCCTGAAAAGGAAACCGACGACAAAAAAGATTCCGATAAAAAGAAGAATAAAAAAGGAAAGGATGAAGAGGCTCCAAAAAAGACCGTGAAAATAGATTTTGAGAATTTAAGCCGACGCACTCTAGCTCTCCCTGTTCCAGAACGCGAATACAGCTTTATTTCTGCGGGACCAGAGGGTGCTATATTTCTGGGAGAATACGTTCCCAATCAAAAAGGCCTCTCTCTTAAAAAGTTTACGTTAGAAGATCAAAAAAGTAAAGACTTCATTTCCGGTGTAGAAAAGGTATCCATTACCGGTAACGGAGAACATCTATTGGCAAATGTAAACGGGCAATGGAACATAATGGACACCAAAGGAGATAGCGGCGAAAAAGGAAAAACGGTAAAAGTAGATCTTCAAATGAAATTAGATCGTTCCATGGAATGGAAGCAGATGTTCGAAGAAGCATGGCGATATGAGCGCGACTATTTTTATGACCCAAATCTTCATGGTCGTGATTGGAACACGGTTTATGAGCGCTACGCACCTCTAGTTCCTTTTATAAAACATAGAGCGGATCTAACGTACGTTTTAGATCAGGTAAACGGTGAGCTTTCTGTTGGCCATAGTTTTGTGTTTGGAGGGGATTATCCAGAAATCGCCGATTCCAAAATGGGAATGCTCGGAGCGGATATGACGGTTGAGAACAATCGTTGGAAAATAAAAAAAATGTATACCACCGAAAGCTGGAATCCGGGTTTATCTGGACCCTTGGATGCCCCTGGCCTCAATATAAAAAACGATTACTATATAGTAGGTATCAACGGAAATGAACTGAAAGGTAACGACAATATCTACAAGCATCTAGATGGTACCGTAGACAAGCAAACCGTAGTACACATCAATAGCGAACCAACTTTTGAAGGAGCATGGAAAGAAATTGTAAAACCGATAAAAAGTGAAAACTCGTTACGGCAACGTACGTGGGTAGAAGATAATCGTAGATTAGTAGATTCGCTTTCCAACGGCAGATTGGGCTATGTTTGGGTGCCCAATACCTCGGGTCAAGGCTATGTGTCTTTTAACCGCTATTATTTTGCACAGCAAGACAAAGAAGGCGCGGTCATAGACGAACGTTTTAATGGCGGCGGACTTTTGGACGATTACATGGTAGACCTCATGACCCGAAGCTTACGGGCAGGTTTAACGAATGAAGTACCCAATGGAAAACCCATGCAATTGCCCGCAGGTATTTTAGGACCAAAGGTGCTATTAATCAACGAAATGGCCGGTTCTGGCGGAGATTTCTTTCCATGGGTCTTTAGACAGCAAAAAGCAGGCAAGCTTATTGGTGTGACCACTTGGGGCGGATTGGTAAAATCCTCCGTTCATTATGCTTTGGTTGATGGCGGTGCCCTCACCTCCCCTGACAATGCAGTCTTTGACCCTATTAACAACAAATGGATAGCAGAGAATGCTGGGGTTGCTCCAGATATAGAAGTAAGGCAAGATGCTTTTTCCCTTTCCAAAGACAAAGATCCACAGTTAGAGCGTGCGGTTGAAGAGTTATTAAAACAACTAGGCACAAAAACGAGTATTGTACCACCTAAATTTTCAAAGCCAGCAACAGGGAATTAATAAATTAGAAAGATTGACCAATGATAAAATTCTTTCGAAGAATACGCCAAAACCTGCTCAACGAAGGTAAAACCACCAAGTATTTCAAATATGCCATTGGCGAGATTGTGCTCGTGGTTCTTGGTATTCTCATTGCCTTGTCCATTAATAATTGGAATGATGCTAGAAAAGATAGGATCACTGAAAAAGAACTCTACAGAACCCTTATTAAAAGCCTTGAAAGCGACTTGGAAGATGTTCGTACTAAATCTATGATTTTAGACACTGCACTCACCGCACAAAGAATATTTATAACTGAATCATTAGCGGAGGTAAAATCTAAATTTACGGACGAAGAGATTTATAGGATGATTTGGCAAGTTGGCAATACCAGCTATTCATTTGTTCCCAACGTTTCATTGTACACCAAAATTTCCCAGAACCAACAAATAGACCTAATACAGTCCGATTCCTTGCAAAAAAAAGTAATAGACCTGTTTGAAGTACACTACTGGGAGTATAAAGATTTAGATATGACCCTAGAACGACTGGCACAAGAAGGGTTGATCAGTAACTTTTTTGGAGATATTGCGCATTTAGTTATTAAAAATCAGTGGGAAACAGATGATGCAACGTTGCAAAAACAATATGACGAATTAAACAAAGACTGTCGTAAAATATATTTCCTGTCAATGTCCGTCAAAAAATCAATGCTAAACTGCGAAAGCAGCATAGAAGCGCTATTGCCTTTGTTAAAAGACGAACTCATTAAATGAACTAAAATGATTTTGTTACATAGACGGTGAATGATAATTCTTAGATTTTACCGATACGTATCTTAAGACAACCAAAAGGACTACATATACAAAACATAAACCATGATTAAATTCTTCCGAAAAATTCGCCAAAACCTACTCAATGAAGGAAAAACATCCAAATACTTTAAATACGCCATTGGTGAGATTGTACTAGTAGTCATTGGTATTTTGATTGCCCTGCAAATCAATAATTGGAACCAAGACGTACTTAACGGATTTGAAAAAAGAGAGTTACTTTCTAAACTACATATAGAGTTTGAATCCAATAAAAAGGTCGTTGCAAACTTTAGAGTCGTTGAGGAACGGGCCATTAATTCCTCCATGAAGTTGATGAGTTTAATCGGCGCTTCTGAAGAAGAACTTTTAAATCATAATTTAGACAGTTTACTTTTTCAATCCTTCCCTTCTAATGAACTGGCATTTGCAGACAACGCAGTTAATGGTGTTGTCCAAAATGGACGTCTCAACCTTTTTGAAAATGACTCCATCACCTCCCTTTTATACCATTGGAATTCACTCTCAGAAATCAGAAAAATACGCTTCGAAAAACTAGATTCATGGAATAACGAGCATTTTTTGCCTTTTTTGTTAACCCATATTTCTTTTAAAGAAATGGACAGTAACGCCAATTATAAATGGGCAGGAACCTCTAAGGTAAAACCTAGCTATTATCCCTTATTCCAAAAGGTTGAATTTGAAAATTTATTGGATAATGCATTATGGCTACATCAACAAATTATTGAGAGACTAGACGAAACCGATCTTCTTATTGAAGAGGTTCTACACGCAACTAAATCTTAAACCAATGATTAAATTCTTTCGAACAATACGGCAAAACCTGCTCAACGAAGGCAAAACAGGTAAATACTTTAAATACGCTATTGGTGAAATTGTGCTTGTGGTCATTGGGATTTTGATTGCTTTGCAAATCAATAATTGGAATGAAAGTTTAAAAAAGAAAGCAGAAATTAAAAACTCGCTTATAGCCTTACGTAATGATTTGGTTCAAGATACCCTATTGATTAAAGAAAAATTACCATTTATTACCCAGCAGTATCAGTTAAACGAATCTTTGAGAGCAAGAGTTGCAAAACCAAATGCATCCCTAGATACGTTAATCCAAATAATGCGCTATGAATTTAATCCAAATTGGAGCGCTCAAATCGTATACAATTCCAATGCTTATAACAGTCTAAATCAGACTGGATTGATAGAAAGCTTGCCTGATTCTTTAAAAGCAACAATTAAGAATTTTTACAACAAGAAATTCTTTCTTAAAGATAGAGTTGAAAAAACCACCAACGATTACAGGGAAAAAATAACTTCTTATGTAAATACCTACACATTTGGTTCTACAGCTATTCATGACCAAGGACCATTGATTGATTCGCTGATCTGGGATAGTATAGATGATAGCCATCTTGCAGCTACGTTTCAAGGTATAAGCAATTTTAAGAGAATTCTGTTTACAGAGACCCAAGAGGAATTGGAGTATTCGTTCTACAACTCTAAAACACTTCTACATCAACTTGACCTTGAAATACAAAACAAATGATAAAATTCTTTAGAAAAATTCGCCAAAACTTGCTCAAAGAAGGTAAAACGAGCAAATACTTTAAATATGCCCTTGGTGAAATAGTGCTTGTGGTTATTGGCATTCTCATTGCACTTCAAATTAATAATTGGAATGAAGAAAAAAAGTATCAAAAACAATTAGAGGTAAAGATGCATTCTATTTTGGGCGATATGCGTGCAGATGGGTTACAAATTAAATCACTCATTAAGGACCTAGAGAAACAGCACAGTGCAGCCGATCATATTATACCCATTATGGAATCTGAACAAAAACCTATAGTAGATTCTTTAAAATTTATTCTCGATTTCAATTCCTTTACCACTACCCCTATACTATCACAACAAAATAATACTTGGGATTATCTAAGCGCTAACGGAATACTATCAGAATTAGAAGACCAAGAACTTGTGAACTTGCTAATGGACTATTACAATTACTTTGACAACCTCTCCATTAACTTTAACAACTCTGCCAACCCTGTACGTTTAGAACTGAGACAGCTGAAATACGAACTTTTTACAAATACCGAACATCTCAAATTTTTTCCCACTAAAAACCCTAGCGTTCCTAACAAAGCAGTATACGAATCTATTTTTAACGATACCCGAATTTTACCCTTATGCAGATATATAGGAAGTACAGCGACGTATTTTGAAGGAAGATTTAAAAATGCCGAAGAAAAAGCTAATAGGATTATACACCATTTAGAAACGCATTACTAACCAATTTAACTATGATAAAATTCTTCCGAAAAATTCGCCAAAACATGCTCAACGAAGGCAAAACAGGTAAATACTTTAAATACGCTATTGGTGAAATTATGCTTGTGGTCATTGGTATTTTGATAGCATTAAGCATCAATACTTGGAATGAGAATAGAAAAATAAGACAGTCTGAACAAGAAATATTGCAAAATCTAAAAAGTGATCTATTAATTAATAAAGATCGCTTAAACGGTATTTTAAAAAAAAGATCTAAAGAATTCGATTCAGGTATCTACGTACTAAAACTGTTTAATACAGATGTTTCCACTATTCCTATCCAGAAATTGGATTCTATTCTGTTGGATATTGAGATGGTTTGGACCTTTGAGGCGAGTGACGGAACTATAAAGTCGCTAATTTCATCTGGTAAGATAGACCATATTCAAAGTGAAAAACTAAAATCACTTTTATCCTCTTTTGAAGGCGATGTTATTAATGCAACGCAAGATGTTTCTTCCCTACAGTTATTGGTAAACCAAAGATTATGGCCCGCCATTGATGGAAAAATAAATTCATCAAACAGAATCCGCCAAATTGAATTACATAAAGACATCCCAATGGGGAGCTATACATCAGATTATACATGGTTTTTTGAAAATCGAGAAATGGAAGATGTTATTAGTAACATAGTGACTTGGAAAAAAAGTATTTTAGAGGATGAAGAACAATTGAAAGAAAAAATAGACCAGATGATACTTTTAGTTGAAAATGAATTAGAAAAATAAAAAGTATGAATATGCGTTGGGTACGCCTCTAATTTTGATATTGCAGAAAGCATAACATTTACTGGATTTAAAATAGAAATGTATGCTAATTTTTTGGCAGAAATCTACAACTTGAATGAGTCAATAACTCAGGAACTACAGAGAATTAATTAGCGTTATGATAAAATTATTCAGAAAAATTCGCCAAAACCTACTCAATGAGGGCAAAACCACAAAGTACTTTAAATATGCTATTGGTGAAATTGTACTTGTGGTAGTTGGGATTTTGATAGCGCTTTCCATAAACAACTGGAATGAAGAACATAAAGAGCAGAATAAACTTCTAAACATCTATAGTCTTATTTATAATGATATTGAAGACGACATAGAAGATTTACAAAAAAATGTAGACTTCTTTAATGAAAAGAAATCTGTTTTCGAAAAAGTAGTCCACGATTCAATAACACCAGACTTATTGGATCAAGGACTTTCAAGCTTATTAGTTTATAGCCCAAGATCTCTATTAAACAAAAAAGGTATTTCCCAGTTAGGAGAACTGCAAGAAAACGACACGTTAACCTTCTACCTCAATGACATATATGAGCATATGGAGACCATTATGCTCCCTCTTGAAAATAGAATTTCAAACGAAATAATTGACCATAAAAAATACGTGAGAGACAATTATGACTGGTATCCAGAATGGAATAATACCATTACGCAGAATGTTGGAAGTAAAGAACTGCATGATTATTTTTTAACCAGTTCCATCTATCGAAATCGGGTTGTATTTGTATACGAACAAGTTTATAACGATTATGTTCGCATGCTCAATGCTTTAATCAAAAGTCTAACCCATTTTAAACAAGAAATAGGTGAAATTCTAACAAAAGCAAAATGATTAAACTCTTTAGAAAAATTCGCCAAGACACCCTAAAAGAAAATAATCCACTAACAAAACCAGATAACACGAATTAAAAATGAAAACAAAACTACTATTCATCAGCTTAATCACAACACTTCAGCTAAGCGCCCAGAGTTATCAAAAAATTCACAACAATGCCATTTTTGTAGATACTCACAACGATTTTCTCACCCAAACTATGGAGAAGGGTTTTGTTTTCGATACCGATTTAAAAGGTATAACTCATAGTGACCTTAATAGAATGAAAGAAGGTAGTGTGGACGTACAATTCTTTTCAGTTTGGAGCGATGGAGACCAGCTGAATCCGTATGCATTTGCCAATAGACAACTCGATAGTTTGGATGCCGTTATACAACGAAATCCTTCTAAAATAGTAAAAGTTGCCAATACAAAAAAACTTCTAAAAACTGTTATGCAGCATAAAATTGCGGCATTAGTTGGACTGGAAGGAGGTCACCAAATTGAAAACGATTTGGACAAAATGGAGGCTCTTTACAATCGTGGTGTCCGGTATATTACGTTGACTTGGAACAACTCTACACCATGGGCAACAAGTGCTTCTGATGAAACCAATCCGGAAGGTTCAAAGAATTCAGAAGGTAAAAAAGGACTGACGGTGTTTGGCAAAAAAGTGATTCAAAAAATGAATGCTTTAGGGATTATGGTAGATATCTCTCACGTTGGCGAGCAAACGTTTTACAATGTTATTGCAACGACCACTAAACCTGTTATTGCTTCACATAGTTCGGTGTATACGCTGTGTCCACACAAACGAAATTTAAAAGACGACCAAATAAAAGCGGTGGCAAAAAATGGAGGTGTTATCCAGATTAATTTTAATTCAGGGTTTATAGACCCTTCCGTAGAACCAAGGGAATTTGCATTTATTGAAAAACACAAAGCAGAAATAGACTCCCTCATAAATACGGGCATGTTGTCATATCATGCTGAAGAATCTATGTACAAAAAATACATTGCTGAATCGTATGAACTTCGTGCGCCTTTTGATTGGGTAATTCAACATATAGAATACGTAATAAACCTCGTAGGTGTAGATTATGTAGGAATCGGCTCTGATTTTGACGGTATTTATCAACCACCAAAACAATTAGACGATGTAACCGACTATTCAAAAATCACAAAGACTTTGGTAGAAAAAGGATACAATGAAAAAGATATCGATAAAATACTTGGTGGTAATCTGTTACGGGTTTTAAAAGCCAATGAATCGAAATAAAACTCACCCCTAACCCTTCTTGGGAGGTGAATAACTTATAGCTATGATTAAATTATTCCGTAAAATCCGCCAAAACCTACTCAACGAAGGCAAAACCAGTAAGTACTTCAAATACGCCATCGGCGAAATTGTCCTTGTAGTCATCGGGATTTTGATTGCCTTAAGCATTAATAATTGGAACGAGTTACGTAAGGAGCGGTCTAAAGAGCAAAAAATCTTAGTGGAATTGCTAAGCCAATTTAAAGATAATCTCGTCCAACTGGAAGATAAAATACATCAGCGAAAGCTTATCATAAAAGGCTCAAAAAGAGCACTTGAATTAATGGATACAAAAACAGTGGTTCCTATGGATACACTTACAGTAATTTTGAGTCCTCTTATCCTTGCCCCAACTTTTGATCCAATAGATAATGAAATAATGACAGCCGAAAACTTGCAGCTTATTAGAAATGATTCTTTACGGCACTATCTTACAACATTTTCATCTGGCATCGTCGATTTTAAAGACCAAGAATCTGAATGGGTGGACATTTACAGAAATATAATAGTTGAGCATTTAATCGATTTGGGAATTTCCAGAAATATACAAATCAGTTTTTTCTTAAGTCCGGATAACCTATCGTTCCTAAACGATAAAACAATGATAGAAGAAATTAAGTTATCTGGTTCTACAACATTACCTGCTGTTGAAGAGATATTATCGGATAAAAAGTTGGAGGGGATTCTTGCAAGTGCAGTAACTCTAAACATCGGTCTTAACTGGGAATCTGATGGTTACATGAAAAAAATCAAAACTATTCTAAACTTAATTGAAAATGAGATCGAATAAAATTTACGTATAGATGATAAAATTATTCAGAAAAATTCGCCAAAACTTCCTCACCGATCCGCCCGAATGTAACTCTTCGGTACGGGAGGAGGGCAAAACAACAAATATTGAGTATTTTACATAAATATCTAGCCATAAACACTTTATTTATTAGCAACTGAAAAAAAATGAGGTTGATCAATTAAAAAGTGAAAATGAAAAACATAAGTTTTTTACTCATTTTATTTTGCCTTCAAAGTTCTGTTTTTTCACAAACAGAGCTTGATTCCTTGTATAGTACGTGGGAGAATGAAAAAATTTCTGATAGCATTAGAGCATTTGCACTAACTGATTATATCTACCAGGGCTTTTTTTCATCACAGCCCGATAGTGCATTAATCCTAACGCACCAATTATACCAATTCACTAAAGAAACTAAAAACGAAAAGGGACTTTTAGAGGCCCTTACTCTTAGAGGATATATTCAATTTAGAATGGGGTACTATTCAAAAGCATTATCATCGTACGAAGAGGGTTTGGAGCTTGCCGAAAAAATAGACAATAAACTGGGTGCTGCTGATATTCTCGTAAAAATGGGATATATCTATCATGACAATGAAGATGTTATCAACGCATTGATTTACTATCAAAAAAGTTTAAAGATTTATGAGGAAGAAAATGACTTAGATGGTAAAGGATCTATTTACAATGAATTTGGAAGCATCTATTTATCTAAAGGAGAATACGATAAAGCTCTAGATTATTATAAAAAGAGCATGGCCATTAACAAAGAATTAAATGAGGAAGAGAGTAATTCTGCCATGTATATAAATATTGGTGGCCTATACCTAACAAAAAAAGATTTTCAACAAGCGCTGTATTATTACGAAAAAGGCTTGGTTATCGAAAAAAAGAAAGAAGATAAATTAGGAATAGCATCAGCTCTTTCAGGAATCGGAACTGTTTACCTTGAGCAAGGAGAAACCACAAAAGCATTAGATTTTCTTCAAAGAAGTTTTGATATCAGTGAAAGCATAAATGATATTCAAGGTGGGGCCAATACCCTATTAAGTATAAGTGATATTTATCTGGACAATAAAAACTATAAAAAGGCAATAACATATTGTAAAAAAAGCCTTTCTATGGCCCAGAAGGTAGGCGACTTGGGAAGTCAAGAATATGCTTGTGAATGTTTGTATGATACTTACCGAGCATTAGGTAATACTACAGAAGCCTTAGAATATCATGAGCAAATGATTTTCATTGGCGATAGCATAAAAACAGAAGACTTAGCCATAAAATTACAGCAAATAGAATTCTCGAAGAAAATTATGGCCGATAGTTTAGTGCAAATTGAGAAAGATATAAAAGTACAATTACAACATAAATCTGAAGTACAGCAAAAAGATAAAAATCGAAATCTGGCTATTGCAGTCGGAACAATCTGTTTTCTATTAGCAATTGGCTTTTTCTCAAGATGGCAATACGTTAAAAAATCAAAAGATATTTTAAAGAAAGAAAAAGACCGTTCAGAAAGTCTATTGTTGAATATTCTACCTGCGGAAATTGCTGAAGAACTGAAAGAGAAAGGGGAAGCTCAGGCTCGCGATTTTGACTTAGTTTCTATCTTGTTCACCGACTTCAAAGGTTTTACAGAAAAGTCTGCAGAACTTACTGCGGTAGAATTAATTGGTGAAATAAACCATTGCTTTAAGGCATTTGACCATATCTGTGAGAAGTATGGTATTGAAAAAATCAAAACAATAGGTGATGCTTTTATGGCTGCCGGTGGTCTACCAGTACCTTCAACCGATTCAGTTCAGAATACGGTTTTAGCCGCACTTGAAATGCAATCTTTTATGACCCAAAGATTTTCAGATAAAAAAACAACAGACGGCTTTACATTTGAAATGCGTCTGGGCATACATACAGGTCCGGTTGTCGCTGGTATTGTTGGGGTTAAGAAATTTCAATATGACCTTTGGGGAGATACCGTAAATACTGCCGCTAGAATTGAAAGCAGTGGTGCTGTAGGTCAAGTTAACATCTCTCAACACACTTATGAACTACTAAAAGATAATACACAATTTACCTTTACGCATAGGGGAAAAATACAAGCAAAAGGGAAAGGCAAAATAGATATGTATTTTGTCACAAGTACCTAAAAACGAACATAGTATTATTTAATTTGAGCACAACTTCAAATATTTATATTCATAAAACAGCCAATTTAAATGTTATCTATGCATAACTAGCTGCTTTCCCTATTTGCCCTTGCGTTGATATTGTATCCCATTTGGATAGTGGTCTTGGTATAGTTTTAATCCCCATCAAATTCTTCAGATAATTAAACAGGTGCATAGGGACATAATTTGTGGCCGTTCGTCCATAAATATATATACATCAACTACGAAATAGGTTAATTGTATCTAATTATAGCTCTCCCCCCCTTTTTTGACAGATACTTTAAAATAATAACTGGCAGGTTGTACCCAAGGCACAAAAAAGCCAATTATCAAATTTTAGACTGCTTAAAACAATTAAAATGGAACGGTAACAGTAATAAAATAATGGAAAATAATGTACCACCACATATAGCAATTACCCAAATGATCTTTGGATTTGTACCAGCAAAGGCAATACATATTGCCGCTAAGCTAAATATTGCTGAATTGATTGCTGCCCATGGCCCCATGAATAGCGCACAGCTTGCCGAAAAAACAGGGTCTCATAAAGAATCTATCTATCGCCTTTTGCGTGCTTTATGCAGTAACGGCATTTTCGCTGAAGATCAAACCGGAAACTTTGGGCTGACCCCTTTGGCCGAATGCCTGCAAGAAGACCATCCAGATAGTATGAAAGCCATGGCCATATCCGCTGGTGGGCTATTCTACAAAGCCTATACAGAGCTTCCGTTTGCAGTTCAATCAGGTGAGCCAGGATGGCATAAAGCTATCGGTATGGGGCCTTTTGAGTACTTAACGAAAAATCCGGAAGAAGGGAAAATATTTGATCGCGCAATGACCAATTTCCATGGCGGAGAAACCCAGCCTATGATCGATAACTATGATTTTTCAGTTTTCGACACGGTGGTCGATGTGGGCGGTGGAAATGGCGAGGTTCTCTCCTCCGTATTAAAACAAAATCAAGAAGTGAAAGGAGTTTTATTCGATATGCCGGAGGTGGTTGCAAGGGCAATGGAAAACATTTCCAACAATGAGCTTCGTAGCAGAATGGAAATTGTTGGAGGCAATTTTTTTGAATCAGTTCCTAGTAGTGATGCTTACATTTTGAGACACATCGTTCACGACTGGAGCGATGAGGACGCAGTGGTCATTCTAACCAATTGTAGAAAGGCAATGAAACCAAATGGTAAACTTTTGGTAGTAGAAGCGGTAATCCCGAAAGGAAACGACCCACATCCCTTCAAATGGTTGGACATAACGATGCTTATGATTGGCGGAAAAGAGCGTACAAAAGAGCAATTTGAGCATATTTTTCACCAAGCCGGTCTGAAAATTAATCGAATTATAACCGTTACCCCATCAATAAGTTTAGTTGAAGGTATTATGAACTAAAATAGAAATTAGGTATTTCAATAATCCGACCCAAAAGATGAATGCCATGAAACTTACCAAAAACTAGAGCAACTAATAGTATCAGAAAAGAATAGTAACCAATAAATAATAGAACCAATGAAAAGATTATTGTACACCTTAGTTTTAGTACCACTTATGATGGTATCCCAGACCAATGAAAGTTTGGTCATTGAAAATGTAATGTTAACCGTAAAACCTGAAAAAATAGCCGAATTTGAGGCTGGTATTGCAGCACACAACAAAAAATTTCATGCCACCGGACCCTTTGGAGCTAGGGTCTATAATATCGATAATGGAAAAAATGCAGGGAAGTATATGCTAATTATGGGGCCCCTACCATGGAGTGCTTTAGATGGTAGGCCCGCAAGTAAAGAACATGCTGAAGACAACAACAAGAATGTAAACCAATATCTAGAGTCTGAAGTAGAAGTGAATTACATGAAAATGCATCCTGACTTATCAAATTTTTCAAAGGATTTTGAAATCAATAAAGTCTCAGTTTTTATGATCGATATTAAACGATTTAAGGATATGGACTTTATGGAAAAAGTAGTGAAAAAAGTAGTGAAAATATATAAGGAAAAAATGCCTGACCAAATTTATGGTCTCTATACAAATGAGATGCCAAATATGGACGGAATGGATTTTGCCTGGGTAGATTTCTTTGATAGCTATTCTTGGATGGCAAAAGACGACACATTTATGCAAGATTTCGAAGATGTTCATGGGGCGGGTAGTTTTCAACAATTCATGAAAGATGTAGAAGCTACAACCGATGGCGATAAAGGAGAGATATGGTCTCTTCGAAAAGATTTGAGTGGTCCAGATGCTAAAGTAATAGCCTTAGAAAGGCAATAATATCCATGTCACAAATTTAAAGCTACTATTCAAGGCTTGGGTATTATTTCTAAGCCTTGTTATTATCGTAACTGATATGATCTTAATTGGCTTCCATGTAATTAAAACTTAACTCTTTTGATAAGAAAATAGTTAGAGAAATTGGTTATTGGAATCCTACTGAAATTCAACAGTCTTTGCAAGCTGCAGAGCTAATGACAGAAAAGAATACTATGTGATAATTTATATTAATCAACACATTTGACCGAATTTAAAACATCAAACCAACAAAAAAATTGATACATGAAAAGAAGAAGTTTTGTTCTAGTAGCAGGAATTGGGATTTCAGTAATCGCAATTCCAACTTGGTATTATATATATGGAAAGACAGAATTGGAGACATCACTAAACAGTCCTGAATTATTATCCTATATATGTGATGACAAAACTATTAATGATATTGGCAGTTTATATCGTAATGAATTTTCAGATGAAAACAGTGAACAAAAACTTTTAGAACTTTTATTTAATCATGGTTCCACTACCCCTGATCCAAATAACGAACTATTAAATAAACAAATCATTGATGATTACCATACAGAAAATACAATAATGATAGATGGCTGGGTCTTATCTAGGACAGAAGCTCGCCAATGTGCTCTTTTTTCATTATCCCAAAAGAACTAATCATGCATATAGACGCAAGAGAATTAGAAAATAACTCAATTATTGAGGGTGATATTTGCATAGTGGGCGCAGGAGCTGCAGGAATAAGTATAGCTTTGGATTGGATGGATTCTTCTTATAAAGTAATCTTACTTGAAGGAGGCGGATTTGAATATGATGACAAAGTTCAAGAACTTTATGCTGGGAAGACAACTGGCCAAAAATACTTTCCGCTAAAATCTGCCCGACTTCATTATTTTGGTGGCACCACAGGTCATTGGGCTGGCATGTGTGCCCCTTTTGATCCAATTGATTTTAAAAAACGGGATTGGGTACCAAATAGTGGTTGGCCAATCTCCAAAAAAGATCTTGATCCATTTTATGCAAAAGCAAATAAAATTCTAAAACTGGGACCTTATAATTATGAATACGAATATTGGTATAACGAACTACCAAACTTAACTGCTTTCCCTCTTGACGACAAAGTAGTCTGGAACAAAATATGGCAATATAGTCAGGCGCGATACGGGGACTTATATAAAAAGGATATTGTCGAATCAAAAAATATTCACCTTTACACATATGCAAATGCGGTTGATATCAAAGCTGATGACAACATATCTAACGTTAAAGAAGTAATTGTCAAAAACTATGCAGGAAAAACACATAAAGTAAAAGCAAAACACTTTGTCATGGCATGTGGAACTATTCAGAATGCTCGTATGCTACTGGCTTCAAACTCGCAAGCACCTCAGGGTTTGGGTAATGATAATGATTTAGTGGGTAGATATTTTCAGGAACATTTAGAAGTAGCTTCTGCAGAATTGTGGTTGGTGAAACCATTTTCTACGAATTTATATTCGTGGGAATACGGAGTAACAAAGGCAAGCGCAGAGTTGGCAATCACCGAAGAAATACAGACCAAAGAAAAAATACTAAACGGGACAGCCTCCCTTACCCCTCTTAGTTTGGCCAAATATCAAAAACCTAGAATGGAAACCTGGCAAAACAGTGACCCACGAAAAAGTTTAGAAAATATGTTTGCCAACTGGGACGAAGCTGCAGAAAAAGCCAAAGTAGAAAAAGGAAACATTGAACGAGCCTTTCAACTTAATACAAGAATAGAGCAAGCTCCCAATCCAAGTTCTAGAATTACACTTGGAGGGGAAAAAGATGAACTTGGTGTACGGAGGGCTAACTTACACTGGGAACTTACCGCCTTAGATAAATATAGTGTTCGCAAAATTTATCAAATTCTTGGGCAACAATTAGGCATTGCAGGGATAGGCAGAATAAGACTCAATGAATTTCTGAGGGATCCAAATGACATTACGTTCCCTGATAGCACCAACGGAGGATGGCATCATATGGGTACCACAAGAATGGCAAATGATCCAAAGAAAGGAGTTGTAGATTCCAATTGTCAGGTTCATGGCATCTCAAATTTATTTATTGCCGGGGCAGCATGTTACCCAACTTCGGGGGCACCTAATCCAACCCTTACCTTGACCGCATTATCACTTAGACTTTCAGACTATTTAAAAAACAAAATGATATAAAATCGTCATCAGAAAAAATTTCAGTGAATCATTTGAAGTGGTTACAATGCTGTAAATAAAACAAGAATATTACAAAACATTGTACTACTCGATAATTATGGCTATTTGGTTTTAAGGTTTGTTTATGACCAATGTTTCAATCTCACACTAAGTTAATAGGTGTTTCTATAATTAGGGATGCCCAATATTAATAATCCTCTGGAGTACCAAGAAATACGGAGCAATAAAACTCTGTATTGTTCCAAAGAGTCGACTTATTTGTATAAGGTAACTACTTTAAAACACCGATATGAAAATCAAACTAATCTACTTAACACTTGCACTTGTTTTTTTAAGCTGTAATCAGGCCAAGAAAAAAACTTCAACACAAGAAAACGTCAAAACTTCCAATTCAAATTCAATTCGGCTTGAATTACTTACAGATGCATTGAAGAATCCTATTCAAATGAGTATTCCCAATGATAATACACATCGCAAGTTCTTGACAAATCGTGGCGGTCAGATATGGATATTAGAAAACAAAACGGTCTTACCCATACCTTTCCTTCAATTAAACACAGCGCAAGATTCCCTTGGGCTAGAGGGGCCAGAAGGAATAGGAACCATTAATGGAATGGCTTTTCACCCACAGTTTAGCACTAATTACAAATTTTACGTGTGCTATAATGCGGCACCTTCTATTGCTAACGATCCAATAAAACTTGTTATTTCAGAGTTTTTGGTAGATGAGGATAACCCAAACCTAACAAATAAAGAAAGTGAAATAAGGATTCTTGAAGTTGAAGGAGAAAACATTGCAAATAATGGGGGCAAAATTGCTTTTGGGCCAGATGGTTATCTGTATATATCTATTGGGGATGATGCCATAGGCGTTGAAAACTATGTTCATCATGCCCAAGACTTGAATCATTTCAATGGAAAAATATTACGTATCAATGTAAATACATTGCCTTATAGCATACCATCAGATAATCCTTTTGTAGGCATATCCGATGCTAAGCCCGAAATATGGGCCTATGGTCTACGCAAAATGTGGCGGTATACCTTTGATCCAAAATCAAAACAACTATTTGGTGCCGATGTGGGCGAAGGGCAACAAGAAGAAATAAATATTGTTACAAAAGGTGCTAATCTTGGTTGGCCCTATATGGAAGGAGAAAGTGTTTATATGGAAGATAACAGTATTGATAAAAGCGGTTTTAAATCGCCTATCAATACCTACTCCCATGAGGATGGAGTTTGCATTATAGGTGGTAACTTCTATTATGGAAAAGAGAATCCTTATTTACAAAACAAGCTTGTATTTGGCGATTTTAGAGGTAGTATTTTTTCGCTCACCAAAGAAACCAATGGAAAATGGACTAGGGAGCTTTTGGAAATTCAAAACAAACTAGATGATGTATTTCTAATTTGTGGTTTTGATACCGATGAAGATAATGAACTCTATGTAATGGGATTTTCGAATACAAATGTAGGACCTAAAGGTGCCATTTATAAAATTATGCACTAGCTTAAACTAGTAAGTTGGTCAACAACGAATTCTGAAATTATAACGTACTGAAAGTACAGGATTATTTAAAATTGATAGTTGACCATTTTTCCTTGCTATTCCTTTTTACTGAAAGTCAACACGTTTCTATGTATTATTTTAAAAAAATTATCTTTTAAAAATGAAATATTATTCCTAAAAATATTTTTCAAAATTTTAGGTTAAGAAAGCGAACGATATGCCTTAAGTACATTCTCTATTTTAACCTCTTTCTCCTCATCAATATTCTGACGCTCCGGATTTTCTTGTAACCATTTAATGGTTCTCTTAATTCCTTCGGAAAAAGGAATTGTAGCTTTAAAACCTGGTACGAAGGTTTTAATTTTGGTATTATCGAATAAAACACTTTCTGCTTTATCGGCCAATAATGTACCCGTAAATGAAGGTTCTACTTTGCAAATAAAATCTGAAGCAATATGAACGACTTTAGCTTCTTTACCCAAAGCATCCGCCAGAATCTTATATATCATATTCCAGCTCAGAACCTCGTCGGAGGTAATATGAAAAGCATGCCCAATGGCCGTTGTCAGTCCTAATAAGCCAACAAAGCCCTTGGCGAAATCATCTGAGTGCGTAACTGTCCAAAGCGAAGTACCATCGCCATGAACAATAATTTCTTTCCCATCTAAAATTCGTTGCGCAGTATTATATGTATTAAACCCACCTATTGCAATCGGTATTACTGTATCATAGGTCAATGAAGGACGAACAATGGTTATTGGAAAACCTTCTTCACGATAGGCTTTTTGCAAACGGTCTTCACATTGTATTTTTCCTTGAGAGTAATCCCATAAATTATTACAAAGTGGTGTAGATTCCGTAATTACAGGATAACTCAATGGCGTTTGATAGCACGAAGCGGAACTTATAAAAATATATTGTTTGGTCTTACCCTTAAACAATTCAATATCACGCTCAATATCATCGGGTGTAAATGCTATCCAGTTGACAACCACATCCCATTTGTGCTTTTTAAGCTCAGTCAATTCTTCTGGCTTATTGATATCACCAATAATAGAATGTGCTCCTTCAATATCAACTTTGGCTTTCCCCCTATTCAGTACATATAAATCCATTCCTTTAGCTACTGCCAACCTACTACTTGGTGTGCTAATGTTACCTGTTCCTCCTATAAATAATACTTTCATTTTAATAATTTAATAATTCAATCAATTGAATATCAATTAATTATAATCACTAACCTTAAACATCCGTGTAAAAAGTTAATCCGTTTTTAAACGGATCGTAAAAGGCAAATTCTTTGGTTCCCCAAGCTGTTTCCCTCAGTAAGGTATGCGGATTAAAGATATCTTTTTCTCCATACTCTCGAAACAAAGATTCAATATTTTGGGTAACAATACGCAACATGGGACGGTCAATTTCTACCTCCCATTCCTTAGCATCATGCCATTGTAAATGTATTTCTATGGCATCTTTTATTACTCCCGCATACTTGGGGTTTTTAGCATCATCGGCAAAAGCAATTCTGAACCCCAATCGGTTAACATAAAAGTCAAGAGCCTCAACAACATCCCAAACGGGAAGCACTGGATGTATTTGATGTAGATACCCTCTAACTTCCATGCCTCAAAAATACGAAAGGCCATACATATTGATAGCCCATATGAAATAATTAAGGCTTAGGTTAATAGGCTATCGATACCGTTAAATTCATGCTTAACCTATTTTTTACCTCCAACCAACGATACGGCTAACGCAATTATACCCAAAACTATAGTAATATAGGCATTGGTATTATCTTGTTCCTCCACTTTGACTATCCCAAGATCTAAGGACGCCTCGGGCATTATAAGCGTGTAAATTCCATAAATTAACAAAACTACACCCACAATAAGAAGAATTGATTTTACCTGCTTGTTCATGATTATTTGATTTTGTTGTTGACCGTTAAGGTAACTAAAATAGTATTTCAAAAACAGTAGCCCTTACCAATAAACAAATTTGAGTTATTCACTATTATTAAGCCTATAGGTAAACACATTACAATTCATTTATGTAATTTCATATTATAACCAAAAAAGCAAACAATGAAGATAAAACTACTCTTACCTATTCTCCTTTTTGTTTCAATCCCTCTTTTCTCACAGAACAAAAGCACCTTAGAACTAACGGATATTTTTGATATGGAATTTGTATCTGACCCTCAGATATCGCCAGATGGAAGTAAAATTATCTATGTTCGGAATTTTAAGGACATTATGACCGACAAAAATTTATCGAACCTTTGGATAGTAAATTATGATGGTTCGCAAAACAGACCATTGACCACCGGCAACCAAAACGACGACTACCCACGCTGGTCTCATGATGGTAAAAAAATCATTTTTAAATCGAATAAATCTGATGATAAAATGAAATTGTATCTCATGTGGATGGATACTAAGGAAATTGCTCCATTAACAAATACACCAAAAGCACCAGGCGCCGTAAGTTGGTCTAATGATGACCGTTATTTGGCTTTCACCATGTTCGTACCAGAAGCAGAAGAGTCGATTGTTAAGCTACCGGCTAAGCCTGAAGGTGCAAAATGGAATACTCCCCCTACTTACATCGACAAATTGAATTATAGAGGTGATGGACAAGGATATATAAAAGGCGGTCACGACCAAATTTTCACTTTATCGATTGATGGCGGCACACCAAAACAACTGACCACAACAACATTTGACCATGGCGCACCTGTTTGGTCTAAAAATGACCAAACATTATACTTCTCAGCTAATTTTAATCCTGATGAAGCTTTTGAGCCAGCAAATAGTGAAGTATATACCTTGAACATTGCAACAGCAGAAGTTTCACCGTTAACTACTAGATATGGTCCTGATGGTTCGCCAGCGGTTTCTCCTGATGGTAAAATGATTGCTTACACGGGCAATGACGACAAATTACAGGGATATCAAATTACGGAATTGTACGTAATGAATACTGATGGTTCAAACAGCAAATTACTATCTGGAAATTTTGATAGAGACATTGCCAATGCACAATGGTCAAATGATGGTAAAGGTCTTTACTTTCAATATGATACCGAAGGTGCTACCAAAATAGGCCATATCACCTTAGACGGAAAAGTTACTACCCTAGTAGAAGGTCTTGGCGGGTTGTCTTTAGGTAGACCATACAATGCGGGTGATTTTACTGTTTCAAAAAATTCAAGATTTGCATATACGCTAGGCAACACGCAACACCCTTCTGATTTAGGTGTTGCCGATAAGAAAGTTTCTAAACGTTTGACCTTTGTAAATGATGATCTTTTCTCTTTTAGAGATTTAGGTAAGGTAGAAGAGATTTGGTGGAAGTCTTCTTATGACCAAAAAGACATTCAAGGTTGGATTGTTACCCCTCCTAATTTTGACCCTTCAAAAAAATATCCGTTCATTCTTGAAATACATGGAGGCCCCTTTACCAGTTATGGTTCTGTTTACAGTGCTGAAATTCAAGCGTATGCAGCTGCAGGTTATGTTGTATTATATAGCAACCCAAGAGGAAGCACAAGTTACGGAGCTGAATTCGGAAACTTAATTCACCATGATTACCCTAATCACGATTATGACGATTTAATGAGTGGCGTAGATGCCGTTATTGAAAAAGGCTACGTAGATACCAATAACCTATTTGTAACTGGTGGTAGTGGCGGCGGAGTACTAACAGCATGGATTGTTGGCAAAACAGACCGATTTAAAGCTGCCGTAGTAGCCAAGCCAGTTATTAACTGGACAAGCTTTGTACTGTATGCAGATGGTGCTGCATTCTTTTCTAAATATTGGTTCGGTAAAAAACCATGGGAAGACCCAGAAAACTACTTTAGGCGTTCACCGCTATCTTACGTGGGCAATGTGACCACCCCAACTATGCTACTAACAGGTGAAGAGGATTACAGAACACCAATCGCTGAATCTGAACAATTCTATACTGCTTTAAAATTAGAAGGTGTAGAAACTGCTATGGTGCGTATACCAGGAGCAGGTCATGGCATTGCCAATAGACCAAGTAATCTAGTCGCAAAAATCGCAAGTGTTTTGGCTTGGTTCGAAAAATATAAAGATGTCAAATAATAATATGAAAGCATACAAACTAACAATTGTTTTAGTCCTATTTATTGGCTTCGCGAACGTTCAAGGTCAAGACATATCGGTATTGACCTATAATATTAAATGGGACAATACCAACGATACCGTTAATAACTGGAACGATAGAAAAGAAGCTATGGTAAGTTTACTAAAACATTACCAACCCGGCATCATTGGCATGCAAGAAGTAGTGAACGGGCAACTGAACTATTTAGTTGCGAATTTGCCGAATTTTGCTTCTGTTGGCGTGGGCCGGGAAGATGGAAAAGAAAAAGGTGAGTACTCCCCTATACTTTATGACACTGAACTGCTAAAGTCACTAGAGAATGCAACATATTGGTTGTCAGATACACCGGATAAAATTTCTGTTGGTTGGGATGCGGCCTTGGAACGTATCTGTACCTATGCACTTTTCGAAGACCTGAAAACAAAAAAACAATTTTGGGTATTCAATACTCATTTTGACCATATGGGGGTTTTAGCTCGTGAAAAATCGGCAGCGCTAATCGTTTCTAAAATCAAAGAACTAAATACAGAAAATTTACCTGTTGTACTTATGGGTGATTTGAATTTGAAGCCTGATGAAAATCCCATTCAATTTTTAAAGAAAGAAATGGTTGATGGTCAATCAATAACTCAAAAAACTTTTTACGGCCCTACGGGAACTTTCAATGGTTTTGAACACGACAGAAATCTAACCGATCGTATCGACTATATCTTTGTGCAAAATTTTGCCGTAGAAAGCTATATTCATATTGATGACCGCATGGAGAACAACAAACATATTTCGGATCACTTACCGGTTTTCGCTAAACTCATTATTAAAAATTAGCTTCGAAATTGGTAATCAAACAAAATAAATAAAGCATAAAAATTTCGACAGATGTTTATACCAGAACACTACAAAAATATAGACCTATATGAAATTCATAGCTTCATAAAAAACAACAGCTTTGGTATTTTAATTAATACTATTGAAGGCAAACCTTGGGGTACACATATACCCTTAGAATTGGGAAAGAATAAAAATGGGAAAGATGTTTTAGTAGGGCATATTGCAAAAGCCAACCTACAAAGTAAAAACTTGGTTGATGGTGATGAAGTCTTATGTATTTTCAATGGTCCGCATAGTTATATTTCCTCATCATGGTATCAGAAAGAGGAAGTCCCTACTTGGAACTATGTTGCTGTTCATGTTTATGGAACAGTCAAAATTCAAACGGCCGAAGAATTAATGAAATCATTACATGAATTGGTTGACAAGTATGAACAAAACTCAGAACATCCTATTTCAATAAATGATTTGTCTAAAAAGACCATGAGGCAAGTTACTGGCATTATTGGGTTTGAGATTAGTATTAACGACATACAAGCGGTTAACAAACTATCACAAGGCAGAAGTCATGACCACCCAAAAATAATAGAGGAATTAGAAAAGCAGGGGTCTTCTGAAAAAGCGGTTGCAAAAGAGATGAAAAAACTTAATAAATAGATTGAGGCCTTAATTCCAGTAAAAAAATTAATCGACTAACTGCATACTAGCTTCATAATTAAATTTTAAAAAAAAAGACTTCAAACACCTGTAAATCAATTGAATATATGATAAACTTAGATTTTCAATAAAAAATAAAACCTACCCGAATTTAAAACGTAAATAGGGTAATCTTTAAACTCGATAAAGATGATTTATATACTATTGTGTTATACATGACCTTTGTTAGCGTTCTTTTAGCGATTTCTTATTTCGCTAATAATGCTTTAAAAAATGATTTTAATTCGAACAAGCTAAAATAATTTCGTTTTAGATATCTTTTGATGAAATCAATCATTTAATTTTAAGTATTGAATATTACTACATTTTATTAAATAACTATGACCGAAGCTAAAACCATTTATAACTTTTCTAAATCTTCTAAGATTGACGAATGGAAAATTGTTAACGATGAAGTTATGGGCGGAATGTCATTGGGTATAATTCAAATAAACTCAGAAGGTAGTGGAGTTTTTAGCGGACATGTTTCACTGGATAATAATGGCGGATTTTGTTTAGTACGACACGATTTAGATTGTATTGTAGTGGAGGACTATTCTTCTTTTGAAATTCGAATGAAAGGAGATGGTAAAAAGTACCAGTTCCGTTGTAAATCAAGTGACCATCAACGCCATTCATATATTTATACCTTTTCTAGCGTTAAAGATTGGAAAGTTATTACAATTCCGTTCAAAAAAATGGAACCCTACTTTAGAGGCGACTCTTTAAAAATGCCGAATTACAATGGTGATTTTCTTGCGCAAGTGGCCATTTTAATTGGAAATAACAAAGAAGAAGATTTTAGCCTCGAAGTAGACTATATAAAACTAAAATAAAAAGAGCCCTTTAAAAGGGCTCTTTAATCATTATTTCGATAGTTTTTTCTTAACTCTCTTTCAAAGATTTCATATCAATTACAAATCTGTATTTCACATCAGATTTTTTCAGCCTGTCGTAAGCCTCATTAATATTTTGGATATCAATCATTTCTATATCAGAAACAACATTATGTTCGCCACAAAAATCTAACATTTCTTGAGTCTCTTTTATACCACCAATTAATGAACCGGCAATACTCTTTCTACCCATAATTAAACTTCCTCCATGTAATGGGTCTAAAGGTTCAACTGCACCAACAATCACCATTGTTGAATCCCTTTTCAACAATGCCGCATACGGATTCATATCATGACCAACTGGAATCGTGTTTAAAAGAAAATCAAAAGAGCCTGCATGCTTTTTCATTTGGTCAGCGTCTTTAGAAATCAATACTTCATCTGCACCCAATTTTTTAGCATCTTCACTTTTAGATGGTGATGTAGTAATCATAACCGTATGCGCACCCATGGCATGCGCAAACTTAATTCCCATATGACCTAAACCGCCTAAGCCAATTACACCTACCTTATCCCCTTTTTTAACACCCCAATGGGCTAATGGAGAATATGTGGTTATACCTGCACATAATAATGGCGCAGCTGCTTTAGGATCTAAATTTTCCGGTACTTTTAAAACAAATTCTTTATTTACGGTAACGCTTTCAGAATATCCCCCAAACGTATGTCCACCAGAATGCTTGTCTTTACTATTATAAGTAAACGTTGCTCCATTTTCACAAAACTGTTCTAAATTATCTTTACAGGCACTACAAGTCTGACAAGAATCAACTAAACAGCCAACACCTACTAAGTCTCCTACTTTAAATTTCGAAACACCTTTTCCAACCTCTAATACTTTCCCAATAATCTCGTGCCCCGGTACAACAGGATATACAGAATTTTTCCAATCATTTTTTACCTGATGCAAATCGCTATGGCAAACACCACAATAAAGTATATCTATTTTAACATCATCTTCTAAAGTTGCCCTACGTTCTATTTCGTATGGTTTTAAATCAGCTTCCTTTGAATCTGCTGCATATGCTTTAATCTTTTTCATATTTTTTTCCTTTGTTAACTGCCTTAAAATTACAATAAAGAATAGCTTTCTTCTACTATATTACTGCTTTAACCCAATTTTAACGAAGCCTTATACTTTGTGATTCTTAGAGCCAATAATAAATTTTAAATAGCTCATTAATTATACAAAAAGCAAAGTTTTGAAAATTTGGTTAAAAGTGATATTTATCATTATCCGATTCTGATAAAAATTTTAAGTTTAAGTATTAATTAAACCAATGAACCAAATTCTTCTACCTCTTAAAAAGCTAATTATTCCATTTAGGGTAGATGAGTTAATGCCTAATGTTTTAATTTTAATACCTAGAGTACTCACAGGATATTTACTTTCTTTTGTATTTGCTGTCAATAAATTTGGTACACCTTGGACCCCAAAATTGATGGGACTTGAATTATTTGAAGTCTCAGATTGGTTTATTAAATTGGTAGAACAGTTCGGGCCACCATTTTCTCAAATACCAGAATTGTTTGCTTGGTCTGCCGGTTTTACAGAGGCTTTAGGCGGCATTCTTTTAATTTTAGGATTAAATACTAGAATTACCGCGTTCTTTATAACTACCACCATGTTCGTCACGATAGTTTTTAGACCCTGGGATGTATCTTGGAATATTATACCCACATTTATTTTCTTTTGTCTTGGTCTATTTTTTATGGGATTTGGCTCTGGTAAATTTGGTCTAGATTATATTTTAACTAGAAGAAATCCAATCCAATTACATTTTTAAAAGTTATAAGCTACAACTCAGTCTTACATGATGCAAATGACAATCTGAAGATCGATTTTGAAGTGAACGGTAAACCGATTGAAAATTATGCACTTAGCAATAATACTATGCTTATGGGACCACCAAGATTTGAAGATGTGAAGTTCATTGTTGGCCATGAAGGTTTGGCGCTGAATATTAGATTTTAAAGCTTATTGATGTAAATTTAAATTCTTGTGAAGCATATAAATTATTCAACTGATATAGGCATAAACTGCTACTATCTTTTTTTGATATATTTTTTATTCACTGCTTAAAATCAAGTGATTATATTTACATTTAAATAAAAATATCCTTTTCATTGAATTTTAAAGGCTTATCTAATAAATATGGGATTAAGGAAATTTTACGTTTTTAGCCTTTTGTCATTGTTCTTCTACACGGTCGAAATAATTGCACAAGACCTGCAAATAGATAGTCTTAAATCTATAATCAAAGAGAACAAAAAGGATACCACTAACGTGAATGCCTTGTTGGATATTTCAAACATCCTTTCCAAATCGGACACATTAGAATCAAAAAATTATGCCCTAAAGGCAATTGACCTGGCGGAAGAATTGGATTACAAAAAAGGGCAAGCTTATGGGTATAAAAATTTAGGCTTGCTACTATATGCCAAAGGTGAACTAAATAAAGAATTGGTTGATTATTGGAAAAAATCCTTAGAACTCTTTCAAGATATAGGTTTTAAAAATGGCATAAGCAACCTTCAAAATAATTTGGGCAGTGTGTATCAAACCAAGGGGGATGATCCTACTGCATTAGACTATTTTTTAAAATCCGTTAGACTGGCGGAAGAAATAAAAGACTCCTTACGTATCAGCACGGCCTATCTTAATATTGGCAGTGTGTACTCCAATGAAAAAGCAACCTACGCGCAAGCTCTGGAAGCCTATAATAAAGCAAAAAAAATATTCGAGGAAATAAATTATAGGGATGGCGTGGCTTATGCAGCGATAAATATTGCGGAAATATACCTTAATACCAATAATCCAGAGGCAGCGCTTCAGGTTCTGGATGAATCCATGATTCTTTTTGATGAAAATGACGCTGATCTGGCTAACAGTATAATCATGGTAGGAAAAGCATATGAAGATATGGGTAACCTAAAAATTGCCGAAAAAAAATATTTGGCTGCAATTACATTGGCTAAAACCAATGATGCCAAAATAGAGGCTTCCAAAGCATATATTCGTTTAGGCGATATGTACAGAACAATAGACGAGCCTTCTAAAGCCCTTGAACAGTACGAGAATGCTCTGGAATTAACCAAAACGACAAAGGTTTTTCGGGATAAAAAAGATATTTATGAGGGTTTGGCTAAGGTCTACGCTCAACTTGGTGATTATCAAAATGCATTTAACTATCAAAATCAATTTTCTGCAATCAGTGACACGATTAGAAACGATGACTACGAACATACGATCGGAAATTTAAGGTTTCAGTTTGATATTGAGAACAAGGAAAAGGAAATTGAATTATTGAACGTAGAAAACAAAGTAAAGGAAGTGGGTCTGGAAAGAGCTGCAATTTCCAAAAAATACTTTTTGGCGGTTAGTACATTATTGTTCGCCATAGCCATGGGTATTCTATTTCAATATTTTTATATAAAGAAATCCAATAAAAATTTAGCTTTAGAACGTAATAGGGCGGAACAGATTCTTTTAAACATTCTTCCTAAGGAAACAGCGGAGGAACTAAAAAAAAATGGGAAGGTACGCGCGAAGGAATTTAAGCAGATTACCGTGCTTTTTACAGATTTCAAAGGCTTTTCGGTTGTTGCAGAAAAAATTCCAGCCGAAGCCCTGGTGCGAAGTGTAGATTTCTACTTTAGAAAATTTGATGAAATTATACAAAAGAATGGGCTTGAAAAAATTAAAACTATCGGAGATGCCTACATGTGTGCCGGAGGTTTACCTACCGAAAACGAAACCAATGCCGTAGATGCTTTCAATGCTGCACAAGAAATATTATCTTTTGTGGAAGACACCTTAGCGCATCCACCAGAGGGTATTCATCCTTTTGAAATTCGTATTGGCCTTAATACCGGGGGTGTAGTAGCTGGAGTGGTCGGCACCAAAAAGTTTCAATATGATATATGGGGGAGTACCGTAAATGTAGCTGCACGAATGGAATCGAGTTCGATCCCAGGTAAAATTAATGTTTCAGAAAACACCTATAATTTATTAAAGGATAAAATAGATTTCACCTATAGGGGAATTATAACCGTTAAGAATTCACAAAAACTGAAAATGTATTTCGTAGGAAAAGAAGTGACGGAAAATGTAATTGCTAGTTAAAGACCAGAAACTAGCCTTTAACTATAAAAAAATGTTTAAAATTGTAGAATATAAATAAGGGTTTTTCTTACTAAAAGAAATAATGTAAGTTGAAACCCATTTGAAAATTTGGGAAAAGGATAGAACTATATTGACTGCTTATTTTTCAAATCATTATCAAATACAATATTTTAAGTAATTTTTTGTTTAATTAATTGAATATAAATTTTTTTACTTTACAGTAGCCGATGAAATTGCACAACGAAAAGGCATATCCTAAACTTTGTTTGCTACTACTGTCCACTTTGGAGAAAAGTCTACCAAATCATTTAACCTATCATACCTTGGAACATACGATTGATGTAGCCAATGTTTGTGATGCATATATTAAGCATTATAATATAGAGGAAAATGATGCTAAACTTATTCGTGTTGCGGCCATAGGTCATGACTTTGGTTATATCATCTCACCTATTGAGCATGAAGAAAGAAGTATTAAAAACCTATCCCATATTTTAAGGGATATGTTAACTCCAGAAGAAATAGAAGTAGTAAATGGTATGATTCGTGCCACCAAAGTTCCCCAGGTTCCTACCACTTTTATGGAGAAAATAGTTGCCGACGCCGATTTAGATTATTTGGGAAGAGCTGACTATGATTTGCTTAGTGGTGGTCTATACAAAGAGTTCCAATATTATGATATTGTAAATAATCAGAAGGATTGGTTAGACCTTCAAATAAAATTTCTTGAAAATCACAAATTCCATACTCCTTTTGCCCAAGAGTTTAGAAAACCATTGAAACTTCAAAAATTAAAAGAATTAAAAGAAAAACGTCAAGCTTTAGTAAGCTAACCAACTCATTACCACCCAGCAATAGGTGGGTTTTTCTTACTTATTCTCTAATTTAAAATTTTGGTGAAATACCTTTTTCATCGACGAACTACTTTTAAGGTCATTTTTTAAGGCAATATCACTTTATTTCCTGCATTTTAATACTTGATATAGTACTTTTTATTATATTTAATAGATCCCTCATTTCAATAAAGCGAATAAATACGTAGTAACGAGAGCTAGGTATTTGCTTAATTTATGGACCACATCAAAACTATTGAATATGAGAACTTTGTCACCTTCTACTTCGTTTAGTACCAATGCATTACTCAATAAACTAGCAAGACCTTTAAATTTATTTTACCTCCTGTTTCTTTGCTCAACAGGTATCGTACTTGGTCAAGATTATGAGACTACAGGATTATCAGATAATTGGGAGGATCCAACCGCTTGGACATGTATAGGTGGTGGCTGTAACAAAAACCCATATCCTAATATTACCATTTCCAATAGCGAGGTAACCATTAAGCATAGAATTTTATATAGTTCGAATAACCCCATTAAAATAAATAGGAATGGTAGTTTAATCGTTTTAAATAATGCGATTTTCAGCACGGTGAGTAATATTAATGTTAACACGGCCGGTAATCTTACTGTTACTCAAGGTCAAATTGATATTGGCCCCGGAATTTTAAATAATGATGGGCAAATTACATTGACCAATGCCGTGCTTACGAAAAATGGCAATGTGGTGAACAACGCATCCATTACGCTTCAAAATGCGTGTATCAGCTTAACGGAAGGCAATTTCTTGAATAAAACAACATTATCCGGATCAGGAAGTGTGAAGGCCTTGAATGGAAATATCAATAATTCCGGCACTTGGTCTATTGACGTATTATATTACACAAGTCGAAATACTAGTGGCGTTCCTGGTAGTCAAAGTTCAGTAGAGGAAGTGGATGCAGTTTGCGCTTGTGTTTTGATCAATTGTGATATTTTACCCGGATACCCCCCTAATTCAAAAGTGAACGAACTTATTGGTTCTGCCTTGACCTCCTTGTCCAACAATTATGACCCCAATGAACCGGTAAATGAATTTATTTATACCTTAAATACAGAAGGAGATGTACTTATAGAAATTGTAATTCAATCTGGGCGATATTCTGCCGTTGTTTCCCTTTTAGGGACCTTTAATGTTTTTCCCAGCGACTTTATTTCAGATGTTTATGACCCCAACGATGATGAACGAGTTATTACCGTTTTCTTTCCGATTTTACGGTTACCGGATTTAAACCCTCATACAGATCTAATCAATCAAGTGTATGAAGTTTCCCGACCTATACCAAATACCGGATTGATTGACAGTCAAGGAGATATTGCACAAAATTCTAAAATCGCTCGATTGGGTTGGAACCTATCCGGCAAAGATGTTAAAATAGGAGTCATTTCCGACAGTTATGATCGAATAAGTGGCACACAAGGATTATTAGGGGCAGCTGTTGTACGTGATATTGACAACGGAGATTTACCCGGTGGAGCAAATTCTGTAACAGTATTACAAGATTACCCGTTGGGTGCCGCTAGCGATGAAGGAAGGGCAATGCTACAGATTCTTCACGACGTAGCTCCCGAGGCTGAATTATATTTTACCACTGGCTTTGTTTCCGAAGGTAATATGGCCGCCGGAATTGCCGAATTGGTAGCCGCAGGTTGTGATATAATCGTTGACGACCTCACCTACATGAAAGGCCCTTTTTACCGTGATGGTATAGTAGCGGATGCCGTTAATGAAGCTACTTCTCTGGGAGTCTCTTATTTTTCTTCGGCAGGTAATTTTGGAAATAGATCTTACGAAGCCAATTTCAGCGCTTCTGCGTCGCCAAATGGAATACGCCACGATTTCGGTGGTGGAAATTCACTTCAACAACTGCAATTAGAACCCGGTCAATATATCATTGCCTTACAATGGGAAGATGATTTTTATTCCTTGGGGTCATTGAGCGGTGCACAAAATGATTTGGATATTTATTTGGCAAATGATAATGGCAGTATCCTTTACGGATTCAATAGAAATAATTTGGGTGCAGACCCGGTTGAAATTATGCCCTTTGTAGTCGTAAACCCTACCACTACAAATTTGGTCATTGAAAGGGCTTCTGGTAACGGAACGCCAATTTCCTTCAAATATGTTGTTTTCAGGGCAGGAAACGATGGTAATTTCTCAGCCGTTCCTGCTGCGAATGCATCAACCGTGGTAGGCCATGCAAACTCAGAGGGTGCGATAACCGTTGGCGCCGTTCGTTATGATAATACCCCTGCCTACGGGGGAAATTTTTTGGCACAACAATCTTCCTCTAGAGGTGGGACGGTTACCGCAGGCACACTAAGAAATAAACCCGATATTATGGCGCCTACAGGGGGTGATACGTCCGTTGATTTAGGTGCACCCAATTATGAAAATAATTCATTCCCGAATTTCTTTGGCACCTCCGCTTCAGCACCACATGCCGCAGGATTGGCCGCCTTGGTCATAGAGGCCAAGAATAAATTCATTGACCCATCGAACACCAATCCCGATTTAGCTATACGAAAACTTATAACGGATAATAGTATCGATATGGGAGCTGCCGGATTCGATTTCACCAACGGATTCGGATTTGTATCCGCAGATAATACTATTGGTGCATTTTCTAATCCATCGCCCAATCTAATCAGTTTCAATTTAGAAAACTTGGATACCGATGTAGCAAGTCCCGGTGAAATACCTTTTGATTTGATATTGGAAGGGAATTCCTTTGATGAAAGTTCAGTCGTGATTTTTAGAGGAGAGGAATTAGAGACTACCTTCGTAGACTCAAGCACGTTGATAGCAACAATACCCGAATTTATTGGAAACCCGCCAATTTACGTTTTCACTCCGGCAGGGCCACTCACCAATGGATCGGATGGAGGTGACTCAGAAATCCTGACCTTTGAGGACATCCCAATTACCCACGTAATTGTCAAAGGGGATACTTTCGAAAGAAGATACGGCGAAACCAATCCCGAATTGACATTTACCACATTGGTAGGCGAAACAGAAACTCCCCTACTCCCTGAGCTTTTGGAATTGCTTTTACCTTCCGTAACACTAAATACGCAAGCCGTACCAGCATCCATCACGGGTATATATGCTGTAAACATAGAATTGTCGGAAATAAACGTGGGCCTTGAGGAACTGTATAGTTTTACGGTAGAACCTGGGGTTTTGAATATCGTTCCCATGCCGGTGACCATTCAACCAAAAGCCTTAAGCCCAATAGTATATGGTGATGCCTTACCAGAAGTAACCTTTGAATACTTGTATGGAGACCAAGGCGAGGCAAATGTGATCGACAACCAAGTTGCAGCAACCTTTGCCGTTAACCATGTAAATGCCCTTTCACTCGTCAACGGACTATCCTTAGTTAACGGACTATCCTTGGTCAATGGGCTTTCCTTAGTAAACGGGGAACCAACCATTAATGGATTATCGCTGGTAAACAAAACCTTTTTTGTGTCTAAAAGTACAGTGGATCAATCGAACACCATTATTGAAAATGGATTATCATTGGTAAATGGAACCGGAGATGAAAAGTTAGTGAATTTTGGAGCGGATCTCTTTGCCCCCACCTCCATTGAAAACAATGGTCTTTCCACTATTACTAATGGACTTTCACTGGTGAACGGACTTTCTTTGGTGAATGGTCTTTCCTTAGTGAATGGATTATCATTGGTGAACGGACTTTCCTTGGTCAATGGATTGTCTTTGGTAAATGGATTGTCTTTGGTAAATGGACTTTCATTGGTGAATGCGAACGGAATTTCTTTGGTGAATGGGGAACCGATTGCAAATTCTGAATTCAATAAAATTTCCAATGTGTTCGGAAATATTTTTGTCATTGTAAATGTAAATGATGCTACTAGCATAGAAAACGTAGACCCTATAGATATTAAACCTATAAATGTAATTACTGGCTTGGATGCCGGAACGCAATACATTATTCCAGGCGGATTCATAGACAGTAATTTTGAAATCAATTATCGTCCAACTCCTATTGAAATACTACCCGCAGAACTTTCGGTTACTACAGGGGATGCTTCCATTACCTACGGAGATAAAATTCCAGAATTTACCGGAACACTAAACGGCCTTCAATTAGGTGATACCGCTACCGAGGTCTTTCCAAATGGACTTATTTATTCCATTGACTGTAGTACTTGTAGCGTTGCGGAGGGACCCTATGTAATTAGCGCGACTTCAGAAACTACGAGCAGTAATTATATTATTAGCTATACTAATACAGGACTACTAACGGTAAACCCATTTGACGTCACCATTAGTGCGAACGACGCGACGATTACGTATGGTCAACAAGAACCATTAGGATTTACCGCTACAATAGCACCTGAGCTACTTCCATACGAAGAAACCCTACAGAACGTGCTTGGTGATTTCACGTATACCCCTGGGAATGGATGTACTAATGCGGTAGCTATTGAGATAATTCCATCCATAAACAACACGAATTACAATACGACCCTTGAGAATGGTTCACTCACAATTTCCGCAACTCCGATCGATGTTGGTATTGGAACACGTATTATAAACGAAGGAGACCCCGTTCCTGCTGATTTTGAGACCACGGTTACCGGATTAGTTTGTAATGATGAGGTACCTGAATTTAGTGCATATGTGGTAAGAAATCAAAATGGTACTGTGGTTAGTGGGATTCTTGCACCTGGTGAGTATTCGGTGTCGGCTGACGTTTCGAATTTGGAGGGCTATGAAAACTATGATGTTAATCTACAGCCCGGAACGTTATTTGTTTCCCCAACAGTGGGTTGTAATGAACGTATTAAGGCATCCGATATTTGTAAATCACCAGCTACGCTTATCAATTATCCTCAAATCACGACCAAATTGCGTTTTGAGTATACGAACTCTTTAAGCGTGCCCGTATTTATCAGCAATGGTCCAAACAACATTTTGAAAGGTAACGCCTTTTTTGTTGGAGACTTACCTGAGGTCTTTCTACCCGGAGTGCATACATTTGAAATTTATACGGATGGCGGCAGATTGCAATGGGAAGTCATTAGTAATGGTTGTAAGAGCCCATCAAAATCAGCCAACGGTTCTAATGCAAACCCCTGCGAGGCAACAACCCTGCTAGTGGATATGTCCTCTTTTAGCAATGATGCCATTGAGTCCCAACCGACATCGACTGTGTATCCAAACCCGGTTTCCAATTATGTGACTTTACAGCTAAAAGAAAGCATTGAAGCCACTCAACTTGGTGTATTCAATGAAACAGGTCAACTTTTACTATCAAGGAAAATATCTCCCGCCGAAGGTCAAAATATCGAAGTAGACCTTACTTCATTTAAAAAAGGGATATTGTTTTTCCGCTTAGAAAACGAAGGTGAAGCCAGCTACATAAAAGTATTGAAGAATTAGTTATTTCTTTAAAAAAATATAGGCCCAACTTGGGCCTATATTTTTAAAGTCATTTTTGAGTATTACATAAAACTTAGTACCTTAACTCTTTCCTATGGTACGGGATTTTGTTATTCAATCTATTAACACTATCCAAACAAATAAAACCTTACAAGTATTCGGCATATGACTAAAAAAGAAGCTACCAAAACACATAAATCAGGTAAAAACCATATTTCTAAAAAAGATGCAGAATATTTTAAATTAATAAAAGGTGAAAGTTCACACACCGAAGAACTTGTAGATCACTATTGGGGAAGTATCAATTATGTTTTTAGCCTTATAAAGGCTTCTGAGATAAAAGCGGGTCTTATTCTTTCATTCTATGGTATATTACTGAATATAATCTATAGTAATGTGGTAACGGTTTTACAGAAAGACAATAACTCATGGTTGCTATATGCACTAATTGTTTCTTGGGTTATATGTACCATTATTTCCGTCTACTATAGTATTCGTTGTTTTATTCCAAAAATCGAAGATAAATACGACCGAAATATTTTCTTTTTTGGAGATATCATTTCAAAGTTTGGAACCATTAGAGAGTTTTCACAGACTTTTTATAATATAAGTTTAACCGAAGAAGAACTCTTTGACCATTTAGGCCAACAGATTTTCATTAACTCTAAAATATCTGCTTATAAATTTAAATGTGTCAACTACGCCATTCGCTTTTTGGCCATAGGGCTGGCGATACTTCTTTTAGCAATTATTTGTTATTTGGTTACCGAGTTTATATTGAAATAAGTTAAACGCTTATTTTATTAATTCAACCGTATTTCAATTTAAAACCATGAGAAAAAAATATAACTCACCTAGTAAACGATATCAACGCTATAGGTTTAAAGAATCGTTTTTAGTAATTTTATAGCTTCAAACTATACACATGACTATTACTCAATTACAATACGTACTTGCGGTTGCAGAGTATAAGAATTTCACCCTTGCGGCCGAGAAAAGTTTTGTAACCCAGCCCACGCTAAGTATGCAGGTTCAAAAATTGGAAGATGAACTCGATATTCTTCTTTTTGACAGAAGTAAGAAGCCAATTACCATTACTCAAGTAGGTGAAAAAATAGTTGCTCAGGCTAAAAATATTGTAAATGAGGCAGCTCGAATAAAAGATATTGTAGAACAAGAAAAAGGCTATATCGGTGGTGACTATGTGTTGGGAATTATCCCTACAATTATGCCTACGCTATTACCTATGTTTTTGAAAACCTTTATTCAGAAATATCCGAAGGTAAATCTTATTATCAAGGAGCAGAATACAGAAAGTCTTATTCAAAATATTCAAGATGGACATTTAGATGCAGCCATTGCTGCAACACCTCTAGAAGTTGATTTTATTAAAGAAAGACCGCTGTATTACGAACCTTTTGTAGGCTACGTTCCAAAAGAACATCGCTTAGGTAATAGTACTCAAATAGTTCCTGAAGATTTAGATATTGAAGATATTTTACTCTTACAAGACGGACACTGTTTTAGAGAGGGAGTTTTGAATTTATGTAAAACACCGAAAATTGGTGGCGAACATTTTAGCCTTCAAAGTGGAAGTTTCGAAACATTAATTAATCTCTCTAATGAGGGATTGGGCATGACCCTACTCCCCTATTTGAATACCATTGACCTCGATGAGGCGAAGAAAAAAAACCTCAAATACTTCAAAGACCCGTCCCCCGCACGAGAAGTAAGTCTTATTTATCATAAAAAAGAACTAAAAGTTCAAATTACTGAAGCATTAAAAGATGTTATCACCAGTATAGTTAGAGGTGCCATAGCCTTCCAAGATGTGAAGATTATAAGTCCGTTGAACAAATAAAACATTACTCTTTTTTAAAACGATATAAACACCCTTCTATACACATTGTAGGGTAAAATGGTGATAGTGTTAGTTCTTTACGCTCTTCGTTAAAATCAGCGCTGTAACCTTAGGTATCTTTCTTCTCATCTGTCATGAAATACTAATAAAGTTCACTTTCCTTTATTTGAAAATCACCTCTTTGCTTTATCTCTTTATTGAAATCGGTTTTACTTTAACTACCGTCATTATTAAAAATATATCGAAATCCTTGATTTACATCTTGCCATTCGGTTGCCCCACCAGAACTTATATAAGTTTCTTTCAATAACCATTCACCTAAGACACTAGTATCGTCGATTGGTATATCATTGGTTATATCTTCACTCTCACAACCGAGTAAGAGTAATAGAAATATAGAAATAGAAAATTTTATGGCCATCTTGCTATTTATATTAAGATGCCAAAATCATCTAATGGATGCTTAATAAAAAGAGCCACTTATAAGTGGCTCTTTTTTATGCTTTTAAATAAATTAAACTTGGTTGTAATTCGGGTTTGTCTGTTATAAAATTCTCTAACCAAACTTTTAATTCTTCTACCTCCTCTGGTAGTAATGTCATAAGGGCTTTTTTTAACTCCTTGCAAAAAAGAAGGGCATCAAAACTCACTTTCTTAAGAACTGTTTTAGTATACTCAAGCATTGAATTTGCCATGAACTATATTGATTAAGTGGTTGTTCAATAAAGGTAAACAGAAATGTAGATTAAATATTGCATACAAAAAGTTAAAGTAATACCATCGGTGTTAAAGTTTTGGATCGTGCAAAGACTATAGTTTTGTACTTTAGAAGTCATGAAAAAAATAATATTAATACTTGCCATTTTCATAGCAGTCTCTGCCTGTAGCACAAAGAAATCCATTATTACAAAACAGCTGAATAGCAATCTCTCTTCATCTTTTTATAAAAATCAATTTACAGGAGTTTTGGTAATTGATGCTAAAACAAAAGACACCATCTATAATCAAGACAGCCATAGGTATTTTATACCTGCGAGTAACACAAAAATTTTCACCCTTTTTGCTGCCTTAAAAACTTTACCAAAAAAAGCACCGGCAATACGATATATAAATACTAAAGACACCCTTTATTTTGAAGGAACTGGAGACCCCTCTTTTTTACATCCATATTTAAAAGATTCTACGGCACTCAATTTTCTGAAAAATCAAAGTAACCTTGCATTTGTTTCTGGGAATTTTCAAGATGAAAAATATGGTGCAGGTTGGGCTTGGGAAGATTATCAATGGTATTATTCTCCCGAACGAAATGCCTTACCTATAAACGGAAATGTGGTAGTATCGTATAAGAATACTGAGCTGGTGGTATCTCCTCCATATTTTAAAGACAGTGTTATAGAAATTTTACATAAGGATAATAGAAATGAATTTTCAAATATTTTCTACTACCCACCCCAATCTAAAGATACCTTAGAAACTCCTTTTATTACAAGTCTACAAACCTCAACATCTATTTTAGAGCAAGCATTAGGCAAAAAAATTTCAATAGTTGTAACCATGCCTATAGGAAACAAAGAAACTTTATACGGTATTGAAACGGATACGCTTTATAAAAGAATGATGCATGAGAGCGACAATTTTATTGCTGAACAGCTTTTGTTCATGGCCGCTTCTGAATTAAAAGACACATTAAACAGTAACTTAATTAGAACACATATCTTAGAAAATGAGTTGCAAGATTTAGCTCAACAACCCAGATGGGTCGATGGGTCTGGACTATCTCGTTACAACCTTTTTACACCACAAAATATGGTGAATGTATTAGATAGACTCTATGTAATGGTTTCAGAAGAACGACTGTATACTATTTTCCCTGCGGGTGGTTTATCTGGCACTTTGAAAAATAGATTTGCTGGAGATGAACAGCCATACATCTATGCAAAGTCTGGTAGTTTAAGTAATAATTATTGTTTAAGTGGATACCTACTGACCAAATCTGGGAAAACACTGATTTTTAGTTTTATGAATAATCATTTTAGAGAATCGCTATCAGACGAAAGATTACGCCTAGAACAAATGCTGCATACTTTACGAGACAACTATTAGCTACGACACTTTTGTAGCAACGTGTTCTGCATATTTCTCCTTAAGCAGTTGAATCTTAGGTGAAATGTGAGTCTTACAAAACGGTTTTTCAATATCGCTTAAATAATAGTTATGGAATTTTTCTTCGGATGATTTAAACTGACCAAAGGGAAGAATAGAAGTAATTATTGGTGAGCTCAGCTCTTTTTGGAACTCATTCATGATTAACTTTAAGAATTCCTCATCTTCCTTCATGAAATAATATACGGCAGAACGATATTTGTGCCGCATAGAATGATTTTGGGTACTTTTATGTGTGTCTAAATGAATGGCAACCAAATCTTTTAATCCAATTACCTCAGCGTTGTAATGAACAATTACAGCTTCTGACAAGTTATCGATATCGCCTTGTGGGCCAATGAAACCCTGCTCTACTTTCGCAACACCTTTAAGCACCATAAATATAGCTTCGGTACACCAATGGCAGCCACCGCCAAATCCTATTTTTCGTACATTCTGCATACCATTCTGTCGGACAAAAAACTTAAACTAACGCATTCAATTTTGCATATTGAAGTAACATAATAGTTTTTGAGTCATTAATTTCACCAGTAGTAATCATATCCATAGCTTTTTCGAAATCCAATTCTAAAACCTCTATATTTTCGGTTTCATGTTCGGCACCACCACCTTCGCTCACTTTCATGCTTTCATCATATTCTCCAACAAATAAATAGAGAATCTCGGTCACAGAGCCAGGTGACATATAGGTTTGCATTACTTTTTTAACGTTGCTGATTTTATACCCAGTTTCTTCTTCGGTTTCTTTTCTTACACAGTCAGCAGGATTATCACCGTCTAGCAGTCCGGCACAAACCTCTATCATCATTCCATCATCATTACCATTCACATACGTGGGCATTCTGAATTGCTTTGTCAGCACAACAGTACCTTTATTAGCATTATACAATAGAATGGCAGCACCATTGCCACGGTCATACGCCTCTCGTTGTTGGGTTTCCCAAGTACCATCTGGTTTCTGGTATTCAAAGGTGTATTTATTAAGGGTGTACCAGTTATCGGATAGGGTTTCTCTTTCTATATTTCGTACTTTATTATTTGGCATAGGTAATTTCATTTATTTTAAAATACTCTTTTAATTTTAATTGAAAATGATTTCTATATCTTAAACAAGACTTACTAACCTAGCTCAAAACTACAGAGTACAAGGCATCATAATGCATACTTTTCCATCCCGTACTTTTCAAAAAACTAAGTTACAAACTACCCGAATGTTACGTTATACTAAATTACCCTCGTTGGTAATTAAATAAATGGATAATGAGAAACTAGAAAACAATTTGACTTTAAAATCGTAACTTAAATTTTCAAAACCAAACCAATGAAATTATCAAATTCAATTTTTTGGAGCTTAGCAATGAGTCTCCTTATGATTACTGCATGTTCTGGTCCAAAAAAGGAAGCCGCAACATTACTAATTTACGGAGGTCCAATTTACACTGTTGATTCTGTTCAAACTAGAGTTGAAGCTGTAGTTACAAAAGATAGTATTATACTTTTTGCGGGTAATCTTGAAGAAGCTGAAAAATACAAAAATGAACAAACCCAAGTCATCGATTTAGGAGGTAAAACCATGACCCCTGGTCTCATTGAAGGGCATGGCCACTTTATGGGATTGGGTAATTCTGAACTAGAAATTGATTTGCTCAATACAACAAGCTATCAAGAAATTATAGATATCGTTGCAGAAGCAGTAAAAAAGGCAGAGCCAGGTGAATGGATAATTGGAGGAGGCTGGCACCAAAGTAAATGGGATTCATTACCAGCAGATGCTGTAAATGGATTTCAAACACATGACTTGTTAAGTGCCGTAACTCCAAATAACCCTGTGTATCTATCTCATGCTAGTGGTCATGCAGGCTTTGCAAATGCCAAGGCTATGGAAATTGCTGGTTTACAAATATTATCAAAAGAAGGAATTGATAAATTTGAGATTGAAGGCGGTGAAGTTATGCGCGACAAAACAGGAAGGCTTACCGGTATTTTTAATGAGCGTGCTCAACGCTTAATCTATCAACATATTCCCCAAGACTCTCCAGAAAAAAAAGCTAAAGCTTTTGATTTGGCTGTAAAGGCTTGCCATAGAAATGGTATAACAAGCTTTCATGATGCTGGTATTGGAAGCCAAACCTTAAAATTTTATGAAAATGCCAAGGCAGCGAATAAAATGAACGTACGTATATACGCTATGCTTCGAGGTGGTGATAAAGACTTATTAAATGAATGGTATAAAAAAGGACCTTTTATTGACCTAGACAATCGCTTGACCATACGATCTATAAAACTAAGTTGCGATGGTGCTTTAGGGTCTCGTGGTGCGTGGTTGTTAGAGCCCTATACCGACCGACCAGGACACTTTGGACATGAAACTCTACCCATGGAAATGGTTCAAGAAACTGCCTTAAATGGTTTGCGAAACGGTTTTCAAGTTTGCTCCCATGCCATTGGTGATCGTGCCAATAAAGAAATTTTAGACCGTTACGAAGCTGCCTTTGTAGAATTGCCGAATTTAAAAACGGATCACAGATTTCGAATAGAACATGCCCAACATTTACACCCTGATGATATTCCTCGTTTTGCAGAACTAGGTGTAATACCAGCAATGCAAGCTGTGCACTTGTCTTCCGATAGACCTTGGGCTATTGACCGTTTAGGTGAAAAACGAATTAAAGAAGGTGCATATATGTGGCAAGACCTTTTAAAAAGCGGCATACCTATTGTCAACGGTACCGACGTTCCCGTAGAGCCTCTAAATCCGATTGCGAGTTTGTATGCGAGTATAAGTCGAAAAACTTTAAAGGGTACTCCTGAAGGTGGTTATGAACCTGAACAAAAAATGACCAGAGAACAGGCCTTAAAATCTTATACCCTTGATGCAGCTTATGGGGCTTTCGAAGAAAATATTAAAGGTTCGATTACCGCTGGAAAACTCGCTGACTTTACTATCTATAATCAAGATATAATGACCATACCCGAAAATCAATTCTTAAAAACAGAAATAGCCATGACCATTTTTAATGGCGATGTTGTTTATAAAAAAAATGAATAATTTGAGTTTATCCTAAACTCCATTTGTTTCCTACTTCAGATAAAGGCTTACATGGCTCATATTTGCCTGGTATAGGGTCGTAGCTTAGTACATTTTCTCCCATCTCTTCTGATGTAAAATAGGCCCAAATGGCCATGGACTTCATTGACCTGTAAAAACCGATAGTTTCTTGCGGACCTACTCCCGTACCCCAAACTCCCGAGCCAAACTTCCCTGAATTTTTTTCTGCCTCTGTCAACACCTTGGTGCTATCTTCGGTATTCAAATTGATAAAAATATCGCCGTAATTCTCTTTGCAATTCTCATTAAAAGCTGCAATATCAGCTCTCATACTATCTTGCCCTTCTTTATCATACGTTTTAGCAATAACCTTATCTATAAAAATATCAGACTTCACATCTAACGCTCCTGGCGTATCTGTTCTCGGTAAAATCATATCTACTAGCTTAGCAATAGTTTTCGCCTCTACATCGGTGAAAAATAAAGGTTGCCAATCTAATCTGGTTTCCGTTTTGCACGATTCAAATAAGGAAAGCATGGAAGGCAATAAAATCGTTGCTCCTGCAAAAAGTCCTGTTTTTCGTAACGCTTTTCTTCTGTCCATAGCTTAGATATTTAGTTTTTTTAATTCAGATACCGCATGGTTCGCTGCTCTCGCAGTTAATGCCATATAGGTTAACGAAGGGTTTACACATGATGATGACGTCATACAAGCACCGTCGGTGACAAATACGTTTTTAGCAGCATGTACTTGATTGAATTCATTCAACACTGATGTTTTAGGATCACGCCCCATTCGTGCTGTACCCATTTCATGAACACCATATCCCGGTGGATGCTCATTATCAAAGCCCAAAACATCTTTAACACCGGCCTTCGTTAGCATTTCTACAGCATCTTCCTGTATTTGTTTGTTCAATGCTTTCTCATTGGCTTTAAATTCAGCATCAATAGTTAATGTAGGTTGTCCCCATTTATCTAAAACATCCGAATTCAATGAAATTTTATTATCGTGATAAGGCAAGCATTCTGCAAATCCTGTGATGAACATTTCCCAGCCGCCAGGCTTTAAAATACTATCCTTGTAATCTGCACCAAAGGCTTCAATATTGGCAGGATTACCACCTCTGTAGGCACCACCTTGATACCCAAAACCACGCAAAAATTTATCTGATTTACTTTTCTCATCAATATTTACATATCTAGGAATGTAAATACCATTAGGCCTTCTTCCTTTATAATATTTATCATCAAAGCCATCAACTTTACCTATCGCTCCCACTCTATAGGTATGATCCATTAAGTTATGCCCTAACTCACCACTATCATTTCCTAATCCGTTTTCAAAACGGTTAGACTTCGAATTCATTAAAATTTGAGTGGTACTCAAGGTTGATGCATTTACAAAAATGATTTTGGCCGAATATTCTATATCCTCGTTTGTTTCCGAGTCTATAATTCGAACTCCTGTAGCTTTTCCTTTTGTTTCGTCATAAATTAACGATTGAACAATTGAATAAGGACGTATCGTTAAATTACCCGTAGCATTCGCTGGTGGTAAGGTTACTGCATTACTACTAAAGTAAGCGCCATAAGGACACCCACGGCTACATCTATTTCTATTTTGACACTGTCCCCTACCATTATGTGGTTGGGTTAAATGTGCAACCCGACCAATAATCATATTTCTACCCGCAAACTGTTCTTCAATTCTACTTTTTACGTGTTTCTCAACACAGTTAAGTTCCATAGGTGGTAAAAAATGACTATCGGGTAATTGTGGCAATCCTAATGCTTCGCCACTTATACCTGCAAATTTCTCAACATAGGTATACCAAGGTTCAATGTCTTTATATCGAATTGGCCAATCTACCCCATGACCATCTTTTGCGTTTGCTTCAAAATCTAAATCGCTCCATCGGTAGGTTTGCTTACCCCACAATAAAGACTTACCACCCATTTGATGACCACGTAACCATAAAAAGGGCTTCTCTTCTGTATAAGGGTTTGCAGCGTCATCTGCCCAAAAATGTTCGGTATCGGTACCAATCCATCCAGAACGGATTGCTTTGTAATGTTTTTCTTTTTGGTCAGGAGTTAAACCTCCTCTGAGCTCCATATCCCAAGGGTCTAGATTCATGGTAGGATAATCCACTACGTGCTCCACAATGGGTCCGCGTTCTAACACCAAAACTTTTAATCCTTTTTCACATAATTCTTTTGCTGCCCATCCTCCACTAATTCCGGATCCAATGACTATGGCATCATAGGTCATCTCCTTTTTAGCATCAATATTAAAGTTTGCCATTATATATGTTGCGTTGATTTCACCTCCTAATTTAGTTATTTATCTACATAAGTCAACCAAAGCAGAAGGTTCTAATATATTTCTACATTTAATTTGGAAAAAAAAGTTGACTCAATTTAATTGTGAGTACGGTACATATTAGCCTTCGATGTAATTTATGCTAGGTTATAGGTCTTACGTGCTTTCGAAAACCTTTTCGTAAAAAGTATACTCACAAACTTATTGTTTGGTAACATTGATAGGTTTAAAAGGGTTATTTAGCAAAACTATTATTTTATAAATGGCTTTTTCTCTATCTTTTCAACACGAACCATTAATCATCAACCACCTTGAAAAACTTATACATTTATGCCGTTTTACTTTTAGTTTTTGCTTCGTCTTGTAAAGAGAACCAAACGAACAATGAACAAATGCAATTACCAAGAATCGCTATCGCAGGATTAGGAATTGAGAGTAGTACGTTCTCGCCTGCCCTTTCTACAGAAGAAGCATTTCATGCGAAAATTGGAGATTCGGTCTATTCCAGATATCCTTTTTTACAGGTTGATTCTTTACAAAGACAACGAGCCGAATGGATACCGACCTTGGTTGGAAAATCACTTCCTGGTGGAACGGTAACCCGAGAAGCATATGAATCTTTGGTGACGAAAAGCTTAATAATGTTAAAAGAGAATGGCCCGTATGACGGACTCTTTTTTGATATTCATGGTGCCATGAGTGTTGTAGGCTTAGATGATCCTGAAGGAGATTTGATAGCGCGTATACGTGCCGTTATTGGTGATGATGTACTTATCTCTACTTCTATGGACCTGCATGGTAATGTCTCTGAACGATTGGCGATGCATTCTGATTTAATTACGTGTTACCGTATGGCACCGCATGAAGATGCTATCGAATCTAAAAAAAGAGCGGTTACCAATCTTTTAGATAGACTTGAAAATGGTAAAGGAAAACCTACCTATAAAGCTTGGGTACCGGTGCCAATTTTACTGCCAGGAGAAAAAACCAGTACACGAATAGAGCCTGGCAAAAGTTTGTATGCGAAAATTCCGGATATCACAAAACAAGAAGGCGTAATTGATGCAGCAATTTGGATTGGCTATGCTTGGGCAGATGAACCAAGAAACCACGCTGTGGTAATGGTTACTGGTGATGATAAAGAACAAGTTGAAAAAGGTGCAGAAAAATTAGCGCAAAGCTTTTGGGACGTTCGAAAGCAATTTGAATTCGTTGCCCCAACCACTACATTAGATGAAAGTTTGAAATTAGCATTGGCCAGTGATAAAAAACCTTACATGATAAGTGATATGGGTGATAACCCTACCGCTGGTGGTGCAGGCGATGTCACATGGACGTTAAAAGAATTACTCGCAAGACCAGAATTTAAATCTGATAAGGGTACCTCTTTAATTTACGCTTCTATACCTGGTCCCGAATTTGTTGCTAAAGCCCTTGAAATAGGAGTAGGTGGAAAAATTAAAGCTGAAGCTGGTGCTGCCGTAGATAATCGATTCGCTGGACCATTACTTTTAGATGGAACCATTACTGCTATTAAAGAAGGTGATACCAATGCGGAGATTGAAGTTGTTGTAAAAGTTGGAAGTATACATGTTATTGTTACAAAGAAAAGAAAGCCTTATCACCACCTGAGTGACTTTACCAACTTAGGACTGAATCCGAAAGAAACGAATATCGTGGTAGTGAAAATAGGGTATTTAGTACCGGAGTTATATGACATACGAGGTGATTGGACTATGGCATTGACACCTGGTGGAGTTGACCAAGATTTGAATCGATTGGGCTATAAGCGTATTAAAAGGCCTATGTTTCCTTTAGATTCAAATATGGAAAACCCTGATTTATCAGCACGATGGATACCGGCTTCAAATACGAAAGAATAATTAAACGGTAATTGCCTTGTTTAAATAACGCCTAAAGGGTAACATTTCTGTGTACACTTCAATTAATTTTTCATCGAAATTTTCATTGAAAGTCTGCTCTGTTGAAAAGGTTGTTTCAACCCCAAAGGTTTTATGCCGAAGCAATTCTATGTGCTTGTGGTCATTAGAAAATCCTTTTGGAGATTTGGTCAATTTCGCATCTTCATATAGTTCTCCAAACAGATTTTTAAAGGATTTTTTATTTAGAATCTTCTGAAGCTCTTCACCATCATAATCAATAGCATCACGAACGCTTCTTAAAACTTTTGGTTCTGGTCGCCAGAGTCCACCTGCGAAAATGCATCTATCAATACCTAGCTCAAAATAGAAGTCTGCTGTCTTTGGCTTCTTATCAAATCCTGCTCCAAAATGGTCTTTATACACTGGTTTATTCGGGTGAAACATGAGATTATTATTAATACGATTAATTCCTTTTTTACCGGGCGTATCATAATATTCATCATCTAAAACCGATAGTCTAGTATTCATACTATCTAACCAACCAATAAATTCATTTCGAACTTCTTTATACCATTTGCGATTGGCATCCATCCATTCTTTATTGTTATTCCTTTGGAGTTCTTTGAGGAATTCGATTTGGTTTTTGAAGTTCATTACTTAATTGATTGTTGGTAATAGTATAACGAAAGAAGTAATAAATATCAAGTTTTTTCTAGAAATACTGTAACATATACGTTTATTTAAGGCCTTGCTTCCAAGATTAAATTAAAGGGAGTTTCCATGGCTCTCTTAAACCTTGAAAAGCCTCCTTTGGTAATCACCTCTTTTAATTTCTTTTCCCCGGCTTGGGCGCCTAAAGCAAGTCCTACTTCTTGGTTTAGTGAACAAGGCGTACATAGCATTGTGGAGAAAGCATAAAATGCCCTCCCTACAGGATTTAAGTTTTCTTCTAAAGAATCTTTTGCGAAAGGCTCGACTACCATACAGGTGCCATCAGGTTTAAGTGCTACTTTTGTATGGGCACAGGCACCCACAGGATCTCCCATATCGTGTAGACAATCAAAGTAGGCGATGAAATCATAATCAGTACCTGGAAAATCTTTGGCAGTGGCTACTTCAAAAGATATGTTGGTCAAACCGGCTGCCTTCGCTCTTTCTTTTGCTTGCGCTATGGATGGCGCATGAAAATCAAATCCGATAAAAGAGGAATTGGGAAATGCTTTTGCCATGATAATGGTAGAAGCTGCATGACCACAGCCGATGTCCGCTACTTTTGCTCCTTTCTCTAATTTCTCAACAAGACCCTCCATAGACGGAAGCCAATTGGAAATTAAATTTCCTTCATAAGAGGGACTAAAAAACTTTTCCGTTCCGCAAAATAGGCAGTTGTTATGGTCGCCCCAAGAAACACCTTCCCCCGTTTTAAAGGCCTTTTCTATTTTTGGTTCATCATGATATACTGAGGAAATAGCATAAAAAGCTCCGGTCATAAAAACCGGACTCTTTCTATTCCCAAAAACCATAGTTTGCTCTGGGGTCATGGAGAATTTTTGCGTGTCGGCATGGTATTGCACATAACCTGAAGCGGCTTGTGCCGATAGCCATTCTCTCACATATCTTTCAGCGGTATTGGTTTTGGCGGCTAATTCGCTTGAGGATAAAGGTTCTGATTCTGATAGTGTGGTGTAGAGGCCTAATTTATCTCCAATAGTTACTAATGGTCCGTTTGCAGCGGCTCCCATTTCGGTTACGACTTTACCTAATAAGGCGTGTAATTTTTCTTCATTTAATTCCATAAGATCTTTATTTAAATGGTTTATTTATCTCGACCACATTGGTCGCCTTTGGCAATTCGAACTGGGGGAATCAGTTGCTAAACATATAGAGGGAATAGGATGTTAGCTTTCTTAAGTACAATTTAAAATACTTTCAAACAGATGACTGTTACTATTTATTCATTCACTAGCAGTATTTATGAATCAACAAATGAATATGCTTACTAAGATAGTAAAAATAGTCAATGAATGGATTTTAATACACTCATAATCAATTATTTACTTTATTTACTTGCGGGTAACCAAATTCCTCTTTAAACGGACGACTTAACCAAGAAGTCTTATTAAAACCAGTCTAGTAAGGATTTATGTGAAGATTGAAACAGTTCGTTAGCTTTTTACATGCGTATAACGCTAATAAAATTAGTAGTTGATTTGTCCGTTATTCACTTTAATTTTCTGTAAATCAGAAATTAACTTAAGTGAATTTCATTGGCCAATTGTGATGGACCAAAATTGACATCATCTAAATTGGAATGCATATTTTCAATCACTTGTTCCGAAAAATTAGTCTGCAAATTCTCTGCCTTCTGCTTTAACTAAGGATGATAATCCGTTTTTACCTAATTTGCTAATTAATTTTTTTCGAACTAAAATCAACTGATACAAGGGTATAAATAGTTCTTCTTTATAAAAGGTTTTGCAAAATAGTCATCCCCTCCATATGGTAATTCTTTTAATCGGTCTTCGGTAGTTTCTTTAGCGATTAAAGCATCTGTTTTTTTAGATGAAATCCACTCCTTTTTTTGCTAATTAAACATAGGTCATTAAATGGTTCTATAACCACAATTTGTATTATTCAATATTTAGAGGGTATTTGTATACTATAAATAAAAATCTTTGCCACCATTTTTTTTGTATTTAGGATGATTTTTATAGGATTCAAATATATAATACTTAAATAAATCAACTTTTCATAATTGACCTAATTATCTTAAAGTTGTGACGAACAACTAAAATCGATTATCACCACCAACGATGTCTCCTAAAGTACCGAGAATACTGCCTTCTCCTTTGTCCTTCCCTCCTCTAGGTATCGAGGCCAACACACGACCAGCCAAACGACTGAAAGGCAATGATTGAATATATACTGCACCTGGGCCACGTAAGGTTGCAAAGAACAATCCTTCTCCACCGAATACCGTATTTCTTATCCCACCTACAAATTCAATATCATAATCAACATCTTTTGTGAACCCAACAATACAGCCTGTATCGACTTTTAGAACTTCTCCCGGACCTAATGTTTTTTTAGCTAAAGTTCCGCCTGCATGAATAAAGGTCATACCATCACCCTCTAATTTTTGCATGATAAAACCTTCTCCACCAAAAAGTCCACGTCCCAATTTCTTTGAAAACTCAATACCAATCGATACTCCTTTTGCTGCACATAAGAACGCATCCTTCTGACAAATAAATCGTCCGCCCATTTCAGATAAGTCTATAGGTAGAATTTTACCCGGATATGGTGATGCAAAGCTCACCTTTTTCTTACCCTGACCAATATTTAAAAAGGCCGTCATAAACAAGCTCTCACCGGTCAACATTCGTTTACCTGCAGAAAATATTTTACCTAAAACGCTATTATCTTGATTACTACCATCACCAAAAATAGTATTCATTTTAATATCGGTGTCCATCATCATAAAGCTTCCCGCTTCGGCAACAACAGCCTCTTGAGGATCTAGCTCTATTTCTACATATTGCATTTCTTCGCCAAATATCTCGTAGTCTATTTCGTGTGCATTCATTTCGTTAATTTTATTGATTGATGCTTATTAGTTGCTAACGGAAGCACTTTTGTTACAACTAAGTCTAATTATTTTGAAAGAGATTTCAAAAACTGTTCTGCCTTTTGTGAACCAATAAGGTATTTCTCGCCATTTTTTAATGAAATAGAAACTCCTTCTTTACCCTTTACATTATAGACAGTACCATACTTTTTAGTTTTTCTTATACCGTACCCCACAAAATCATAATTAGTAATATTTTTATTTACTACATCAGTTAAGTGAATTAATTTCATAAAAAATATGAGATGTTGAATTCTAATTTCATTATCCGAAACCACTACGGTAAGTTTAGATAAGGCAAAAAATAATATGGTAAGTAAATAAAGTAGTATGAATATTATTTGAACCAGTGATATTCCACCTGATATCAATGAAATACTTAAATTTCCCGAATCATCAGATCTGTAACCACCAAATACGTATAGAATATTACTTATAATATTTAAAGATATTAAGAATATAGGCGCAAGTATAATTAACCATAACCACCATTGTGTGAATTTCTGTGTTTCTTTAAATTGTATTCCTTCTTTCATTGAGACTATTTTTTCTTCTTCAATCGAACCGTCCACTCAAAGTGAAAGTTACTTACTACTACTCCATCTTCATTTACTCCAACAGATTTCATCCAAATAGTTTGCCCTTCACCTGTTGCGATAGTTTTATCTAATGCCTCTTTAATCAAATGTCCATCTTCACATGTAAACGTGATTTTACCTGTAGCTTTTTTAGAGAAATTAGCTTTGTTATTAGCCACCAACATCGATATTTTCTTTCCTGATGCCTCTATTTGGTCAATCATCATAGCACCTGTTGACAATTCTGCAGCCATACCTTGTACCGCCCAAAACATTGAATTAAACGGGTTCTGATTGATCCATTTATGCCGTACGGTCACTACGGCCATATTTTTATCTAATGTTCTTAAACGCACTCCGCACCACCATGCAGCGGGTAGTTTGAAAAAAGAGAACATATTGAATTTACTAGCGGTTACAACCATATTATCTTTAATTTTTGATAAAAATAGCCATTATATATAGTATACTAAAATGTTAAATTAATGTTAAATATTAGTACTATGTGTTACATAGTACCTTCTTTTAGCTATATATTTGCATAGGAAGTTAATAGGTTATCAACGTAATTAGCTTTTACATAGTATTAAAATCAATCATCAACAACGAATCAATCATGACAGAATCACTAACAAAGCACGAAAGAAACCTCTCTGCACTCATACATGCGAGTACGTTTTCAAAATTCTTTATTCCTTTTGGGAATTTTATTATTCCGTTGGTATTATGGACAGCAAACAAAAAAGAATATGAATTTGTAGACCATAATGGTAAGCAGGCTTTAAATTTTCAAATAAGCATTCTACTCTACTCTATTCTAGTAGGTATGATTAGCATCCCTTTTTTCTTAGGTGGTTTAATTCCGAATATTTTCGACTTTGACCACTTTGGGTTTTCAAACCTTCAAAGTTTCAATTTCGCGGAGTTTCATTTTAATAGCGATGACTTTTTTGGCCCTTGGTTAATACCGGTTGCATTATTAGGCCTAGCGCAATCAGCATTGTTCATCATAAATATAGTATATACCATTTTAGCTACTATTAAAACAAATGAAGGTGAGCATTTTCAATATCCGTTAACTATTAAATTCATAAAATAATGGGCCTAATTAAAATAATAATAATTCTAACTCTTGTATTGGTATCAAACATGCTTAAGGGTCAAGATGTAGAAAACGAAGCCCTTTACAATACCATTATGAAATTAGATAAAACTTATTTCACAGCATATAATGAGTGCGATATGAAAACACAAAGCGAATTCTACGATGAGGATATTGAGTTTTATCATGATATGGGCGGTTTAGCAACTGACAAAGCTGAACTTTTAAAAAGTATCGAAAAGAATATTTGTGGTAAAGTAACACGAACCTTAATTGAAGAGAGTGTAGAGGTTCATCCCATTAAAGATTTTGGTGCCATACAAATAGGAATGCATAAATTTTATAATAATCAGGAACCTAATGCCATATCGAAGCCAACAAAATTTATTGTTATCTGGAAAAAGACTAACAGTAAGTGGCTTATGAGCAGAGTAATCAGTTTACATTAAAAGCAGGGTACTCATCACACCCTTAAGAGTTTATTAATCAATCAAAAATCAATCCGGATGTTTATTCATCGAACAAAAAACGAACAGTTAACCTATGCAGACAACAGACACCATGGAGCAAACCCCTCCACAAAGGGGACTGCATAAAAAGCAAAAAGACATTATGAATGTAGAAAACACAAAAGCGCAAATGCGAAAAGGGGTTTTGGAGTATTGCATCCTGTCCATCTTAAATGGACATGATAAATATGCTTCTGAAATCTTAGAGACGCTAAAAGATGCAAAAATGCTGGTAGTAGAAGGTACTATTTACCCACTACTAACCAGATTAAAGAACGCAGGACTTCTTAACTATCGTTGGGAAGAATCCACATCTGGACCACCAAGAAAATACTATACCTTAACCGAGACCGGAAAACTTTTCCTTAAAGAATTGGATACCACTTGGGATGAATTGAGAAAAGCCACAAACCTGGTAACCAACACAAAAAATAGCTAATCATGAACAAGACAGTAAATATAAATTTAGCAAACATGCTCTTCCATATCGATGAAGAGGCATTCAATAAAATGCGAAGGTATTTAGAATCGGTAAAACGATCCTTTGCAAACACACCAGGTAGTGATGAAATCATTGCCGACATAGAAGCCCGTATTGCCGAACTATTTCATGACAAATTAGAAAATGAAAGACAGGTAATTACTCAAAAAGAGGTTGATGAAGTGATTGCCATTATGGGGCAACCTGAAGATTACATGGTAGATGAAGAAATCTTTGAAGATGAACCAAGAGCAAAATCTACAGGTTCAAAAGATAGAGTCAAAAAATTATATAGAGACACGGAGAAAAAATATGTAGCAGGGGTTTCTTCTGGCTTGGCGCATTACTTCGGTATTGATCCATTATGGATACGTTTACTATGGATTTTCTTAACCATTTTTACTTGGGGAGGTTTTATCTTCATTTATGGTCTATTATGGATCCTTATTCCTGAAGCAAAGACCACATCCCAAAAATTGGATATGAGCGGTGAAACTGTTAATATCAGCAATATAGAACGTAAAGTTAAAGAGGGTTTTGATGACGTTGCGGATCGTGTAAAAAGTGTTGACTATGAGAAAGTAGGCAATACCGTCAAAAAAGGAGGTAAAACCATCTTTGACACCTTTGGAGATATTGTTATGTTTCTTTTCAAAATATTCGGAAAATTCATAGGCATTCTATTGGTAATTATTGGAGCATCGACATTGATCGGACTATTCGTAGGGCTATTCACCGTAGGTATACTAGACGTAATACACGTACCTGGCATCGATTTCTATAATGTAGTCAACTCTACTAATCTACCTATTTGGGTAGTATCGTTATTGGCCTTTTTTGCTATAGGGATCCCATTTTTCTTCTTAATGTATTTAGGATTGAAAATATTGGTCAACAACTTGAAGTCTATAGGTAATATTGCAAAATTCTCACTTTTGGGTCTTTGGTTGATTTCTATAATTCTTTTAATCGTCTTTGGTATTAGAGAAGCTGCTTCTCATGCCTACACAGGTAGTACTTCGGTAGAAAATGAAATCACGAATGTCATTCCTTCAGACACCATTGCTATTAAAATAGTGACGACCGACGAGTTTGACTATGAAAAAGACATGCACATGGGAGATACCTTTATTTCATATGATGAAGCTGGTAATAAGATTTTGGTTTCAGATGATGTGAGGTTCCGCATAAGAAAATCACAAGATAGCTTAGTTCGTATTCAAGTGCGCAAAGAAGCTGATGGCCCATCTAATAAGGAAGCCAAAGAAATAGCTGACCAAATTATTTACGACTATGAAGTGAAAGGAAATACTATTTCTTTGAACGATTACTTAACTACTCAAGGTCCGAAATTTAAGGATCAAGAGGTTCGTGTAAATGTATTTCTACCTGTAGGTACTATTCTTACCTATGAGCAGGCAAGTAGTAGAAATTGGATTACCACCATGACAACTGATAAGGACGTTGATAATCTTGAAGGGTATACTTGGATAATGGCAGACAACGGCGAATTACAATGCCTAGACTGTCCTGAATCTATGAATGTGGATGATGATGACGATGAAGAAAATCGCATTAACATCAATGGAAAAGGTATTGATATTAATATTAACGGTAATGGGGAAAAAGGTAAAATAAAAATCAATGAAAATGGTATTGATATCGATGTCAATGATAATGGTGAATCCTTTAAAATGAAATTAGATGAGAATGGCGTAAAAATCAACGCTAACGATAGTATCAACTAATTACAGTTCATATACCATAATCTACAATTGAGTAATATTTAATCGTAGAAAAATTATAAAACAATCAATTTTACATCAATCTAAAAAACAAACAATCATGACAACACTAGTAAGAATTACAATCGCACTCGTTCTAGCCCTTTTGCTTACCTCTTGTGGCTTTGACATTAACTTCGGAGATTTCGGCACAGGAGAAAAAGGAAACGGCGTAGTCGTTGAAGAAACTCGAGAAATTACTGAAGAGTTTACGGTAGTATCAGCATCAGAAGGAATCGATGTATTTGTAACGCAAGGCAGTGATTTTTACATCTCAGTTGAGGCAGATGAAAATATCATGGATTTAATAGGCACCGATATTAAAAATGGAAAATTGAAAATCCATGCAATAGAGAATATAGGTAGAGCTACCAAAAAGGTCTATATTACTTTACCAAAAGTAAGTGGATTACATGCTTCAAGTGGAGCTAATTTAACTGCCGAGAATATGATACAGTCAGAAAAATTAGAAGTTGACGCCAGTAGTGGCGCTATGTTAAATGCAAATGTAAATGTGTCGGACATGGAAATAGACGCTAGCAGCGGGGCTAACATTACCCTATCTGGTTCTGCCAAAGAAGTGTATGTAGATGGCAGTAGTGGTGCTAATATTAAAGCAAACGAACTACAGACATCATCTTGTAATGCCGATGCAAGTAGCGGTGCAAATATTAGTATCGATGTTATCGATAACTTAACCGCTGAAGCTTCAAGTGGTGGCAATATATCGTACAAAGGCAACCCGTCGGTACAGAAGAACAAATCGGTTTCGGGTAGCGTGCACAAGTATTAAAACTCATCAATCAACTTAACTTTAAAAACCCACTGAATTATCAGTGGGTTTTCATTTTTTAGTCTAACCCTAATATGTATATTAGTACTATGCAAGTACACTTAAAGAAATACACATTACCATTGAAGCACACCTTTAGCATCTCAAGAGAATCGCATGATTCTCAAGACACTATGATTGCTTCCTTAACATTAAATGGTCTAACCGGGTTTGGTGAAGCAACCTCGAATCCTTATTACAAAATCACCACCAACAGTATGATGGATGAAATTGGAGCCATCTCACAAGAAATTGAGAAGTTAGAATTTACCACACCAGAAGTTTTTCATGCCTTTTTGGTGAGTAAAGGCTTATCGAACTTTGCTATTTGTGCTTTAGATTTGGCTGCTCACGACCTTTATGGAAAATTATTAGGCAAGCCTTTATATGAAATTTGGGGTACAAGCATCGAAAATTATCCTATTACCAATTATACCATCGGTATTGCCTCCGTTGATGTGATGTTGGCGAAAATGCAAGAAATGCCATGGCCCATTTACAAAATTAAATTAGGTACAGCCGATGATGTGGCTATTGTAAGAGAACTTAGAAATCATACCGATGCTATATTTAGAATAGATGCAAATTGCGCGTGGACCGCTCAAGAGACAATATTTAATGCTCCTCTATTGAAAGAACTTGGTGTTGAGTTTTTAGAGCAACCACTAAAAGCTGATGATTGGTCGGGTATGGAAGAAGTTATGCACCATAGTGTTCTGCCGGTAATGGCCGATGAAAGTTGCATTGTAGAAAGTGATGTTGAAAAATGTGCACTGCATTATAGTGGTATTAATATTAAACTGACCAAATGTGGCGGACTCACCCCTGCCCTACGTATGATTAAAAAAGGAAAGGATTTAGGTCTTAAGGTTATGGTAGGTTGTATGACAGAATCTACTGTTGGCATTTCTGCCATTGCACAATTACTTCCGCAATTAGACTATGTGGATATGGATGGTGCGCTTCTTTTAAAAAGTGATATTGCAACAGGAGTTCATATAGAACCAAATGGCAAAGTGATTTTTCCAAAACTTGCCGGTTCAGGTGTACAATTATTATAATGATTACCATTGATGAATTTCCTGGTAGAGCAATTACTATAGATGGTAAAGACTTTCTATACTTTGGTGGTACATCTTATTTAGGCCTACAAACCGATACTGATTTCCAAAAGCTATTCATTAAGAACATAAAAAAATATGGCACTTCTTACAGTGCTTCACGAAAATCTAATATTCGCATTTCTATTTTTGATAAGGCAGAATCATACTTATCAAATACAGTAGGCAGTGAAAGCTGTATTACCATGTCTTCAGGGTATTTGGCAGGGCAATTGGTCTGTGATTATTTCAGTAAAGAAGACTATAAATTATACTATGCTCCTAATACTCACTCTGCTTTATTTAGAGGAAAACAAGAAGTGTATCAAAGCTGGCAGCAACTTGAAACAGATATATTAAATGACCAAGGGGAAAAACAGGTCATATTCTTAGATAGCATTGATTTTAATGGCAATAATTACCCCGATTACAAGCCACTGCAGAAATTACAGCTAGAAAATATAATTCTTGTTATAGACGATTCTCATGGTATTGGTATCACAGGTGAAAATGGTTGTGGCAGCTTCTCTTACTTACAATCATTACAACCAAAAGAATTAATAGTTACTTGCTCATTAGGAAAAGGTTTCGGCATACAGGCAGGTGCCATATTTGGTCGTCAGTCAATAATTGAAAACCTAAAAGAAACTCAGTTTTTTGGAGGCTCTAGTCCGGCTACACCAGCTGCTTTAGCTACCTTAATAGATGCGCATTCTATTTTTCTATGCAAAAGAGACTTATTAAATCGAAATACAGCCTTATTCTTGAAAAATTTAGCTAATCCATTATTCTTTTCAGCTTCTGAAGGGCACCCAACATTTAGCTTTAAAAATGAACAATTGGCTACCTTGCTAGAAGAAAATGGAATTCTAGTTACCAATTTTCGCTACCCAACCGAAGTTGATGATTTAATGAGTCGTATTGTTCTTAGTTCTTCCCATGAAAAAAAAGATATTCTCAAACTTTGTAAAATACTGAACACGCTATCAATCTACAACACTCAATAACTTCCTGGTGTTATTATTAAATTCTTAATTTTTTAATTAAAATTTTAACATATTCTAAATTTATTTCGTATCTTTTTAGTAGATAATCAATTGCATTATTAACTAAAAAATACCACCATGAAAAAAATTATAGGATTGGTTTTATTGATGCTTGTCTTGGTTTCAGCTGCCTCGACTAATTCAATCAACGAGAATTATATGCATACCATTCAAGGCACGTGGGAATTAGAAAGTTTCTACAATTATGATGGACAACAAATTATCGATACCGTGCCGACCACTGACGGTTATCGACAAGTGAAAATGTACTATAATGGAAAAGTTATGTGGAGCCGTTATGTACCTGTAGACAAAATTGGAAGGTTCGGATACGGTACCTATAGCATTACCGATGATAGGCTTATAGAAACTTTAGAATATGGCGATAATGAAATGATAATGGCCATGGACACCATGCGGATTTTCACTTTCGAACTTCAACTTGGTGATGATAAGTTCAGTCAAATAAGCTTAGATGAAGAGGGCAATAGAACATTCTCAGAAAACTACAAAAGAATTGATTAGATTAAATTCAATTTTAATTAAAAAACGCCGTTTCTACGAAACGGCGTTTTTTAATACAACTATTTTAAACCTATAGATTATACTGACCAGCAATCGGCTCCTCTACAGAACCTATTGTAGCTAAATAACGTTCAGCATCTAAAGCAGCCATGCAGCCTGTACCAGCTGCAGTAATCGCTTGCCTGTACTCTTTATCTTGTGCGTCACCGCTTGCAAATACCCCAGGTAAATTGGTTTTGGTAGACTTACCTTTAGTAATTAGATATCCTGTTTCATCCATATCTAACTGGCCTTTAAAAATATCGGTATTTGGTTTATGCCCAATCGCAATGAATAAACCAGTAATAGCGATATCTTCTTTTACCCCTGTTTTATTGTTTACCACTCGTAAACCTTCTACAACCTGTTCACCAAGAACTTCGTCTACTTCGGCATTGTAACGAACCTCAACATTCTTTAGGCTGTTAACTCTATGCTGCATTGCTTTTGACGCTCTCATTTCGTCTTTTCGCACCAACATGGTTACTTTATTACAAATATTCGCTAGGTAAGATGCTTCTTCTGCAGCAGTATCTCCTGCACCAACAATGGCAACATCTTGACCTTTATAGAAAAAACCATCACAAACTGCACAAGCAGAAACTCCTCCTCCACGTAAACGTTGCTCACTAGGTATATTTAAATATTTAGCTGTAGCACCAGTAGAAATAATAACAGTTTCAGCCTCTATTTGCTTTTCACCATCGGCAACTACCTTATGAATTCCTCCTTTTTCCTTTGAAAATTCAACCGATGTAATCATACCAATTCTAACTTCAGTACCAAAACGCTCAGCTTGCTGTTGCAATTGCACCATCATGGTAGGTCCGTCGATACCTTCTGGATAACCCGGAAAATTATCTACTTCTGTAGTAGTTGTCAATTGTCCACCTGGTTCCATACCAGTATACATGACAGGTTTCAAATCTGCACGTGCAGCATAAATAGCTGCTGTGTAGCCTGCTGGGCCAGATCCTATAATTAATGTTTTTACGCGTTCTATTTTATCAGACATAATATCAAGTGGTTCAATTATTATTCTCAAATGCAAAAGTAGGTTTTTGAGCAAAAAACTTGCAATTAAGTTATCAAAAGTTTTAATCTAATCATTAGATAATCATATACCTAATCTATAATTTTAATCAGTTTATTTTAATTATAATATTATCATAAAATATGTAAAAAAATGAACTTTCGCTCTATACAACACGTAAGTATTATAGAACCAATGAAGTATTGATAGATGAAAAAATTAAAATGTGCCATAGTTGAAGATTCAAAAGTACAACGAACTTTATTGGAACAGGTCATAGATAAAACTTCAAACCTAGAACTTTTATATTCATCTACCAGCAGTACCGAGGCCATAGAAAAGATTAATTCATCTCATATTGATTTGTTATTTCTAGACATTGAGATGCCCACTATGAACGGGTTTGAGTTTTTAGCAGGATTAAAAACAATACCACAAGTAATTATTACCAGTCAAAACCCGAAGTATGCATTAGAAGCATTCGATTATAATGCAATCGATTTTCTATTAAAACCTTACAGTAAAACTAGATTTGAATTTGCAGTCAATAAAGCTATCAGCAAAATTAAAACTACCGCTAAAAGCAAACCTGAAAACAAATTGGTCGTTAAGCATAATTTGAAACAGATTGAGCTTAATATTCATAATATACTATGGGTAGAGGCCCTAGGTGATTATGTGAAAGTAATTACCCCAGAACGTAGTTATGTGATTCTATCTACATTAACCACTTTTAATAAGAAGCTTGGTGAAGATAAATTTCTAAGAATACACAAATCGTATATCGTTAATTTAAGCATGGTTGAACGATATAATCATGAATTCATTGAAATAAGGGATAAAAAAATACCAATTAGCCGAGCCAAAGGTATAGAGCTAGACCGACTTTTAAAGTGTGTGGAATAATTCTAACTACCCAATTATTTAGTTAACATATCTATGCTCACTACTGTTCTAAACCCTGTGTGTTCTAATGAAGAATCCATACTTGAACCCATACGAGCAGATACTCGATAACTAGCACAATAAGAATCACTACATAAAAATGAACCTCCTTTAATAACTTTCTCTTTGGCAAGCGGATTATTAGGTGTAAACGGACTATTTGCACCCATAGGATTGATTAAGACAGTATTTTGACCGTTCATCTCTTTATAATAATTGGTATTGTACCAATCGCTCGTCCATTCCCAAACATTACCTGCCATATCATAAAGACCATAAGCGTTTGGAAGATATGATTTTACAGGTGCACGTAATTCAAAACCATCAGCACTACTATTATTTACCGGAAAATCACCTTCCCAGGTATTTGCCATTTCACTCAAAACAGAAACATCATTACCCCAATTATATACGGAACCGTAAGAACCTGCTCTTGACGCCAGTTCCCATTCAGCCTCTGTCGGTAAACGCCTATTGGCCCATTCACAATATGCCAAGGCATCTTCATAAGCGATTTGAACAACAGGGTAATTATCTTTCCCTTTAATAGTACTTTTTGGTCCGTTTGGATGTTGCCAGTTTGCTCCGATGGTCCAGTTCCACCATTGGGAAAAATCATACAGGTTTGCAACCTGAGACTTGGATTTCTTAAAAGTCAATGAACCAGGTTGTAATATTGAATCATGTGGCTTTGGTGTACCTGGTGGCACTTGCTTTTTTAGCTCTTCCCAATCTATCCCTCTTTCCGCTATAGTCACATAACTTGTAGCATCTACAAATTCTGAAAATTGTTTGTTGGTTACTTCTGTAGCATCCATAAAAAAACCATCTACCAAAACATCTATAGCAGGTTTTTCATGGCCCATAGCCATTTTATCACCAGCAACTGCTCCTTGTTTAAACGTGGCGCCAGACACCCATACCATGCCTTCTGGTGCAATTAATTCATCGGGTTTCTTAACTAGAATAGCATGCTCCTCAACTTCCGAAGTTATATTTTCCTTTACTGTGTTTGTCTCTGGACGTTTCTTCTCCTTAGTTTCTGACTTACAGTTAGCAAGCATCACTATAAGAATACTTAAACCAAGTACTTTAATACTATTCTTCATCTGCTAACTGAATAATTTTTTATTTAAAATGTACTACTATTCAACTACTTAGTTTATCGGACTAATCATATATTGAAAAGAAAGGTTTTCTGGTTTAATCTGATATTCTTCGTGTGGCAGTAATCCCCAGCTGTTATCACCACCAACACCCATTTGACTGTGGTCTATATTGATATTTATCAAGTCTCTCTTAGGTATATCGAAAGTATGTTGTTGCCTCTTTTGCATACCCTCATCAAAATCTGAATTTAATTGATGATGAGCACTAAAAGCAAACAGTTTTGGAGCGCTAATCTTAATTCCTTTTCCTGCTGAATTAGCAAATGATAATGTTCTTATATCTGTTCTATTCCCGTTTTCTTGCGGGCGGATATATTCAAAATACAAATCGGAAACACTAGCATCATACAAACCAACCAATGCAGATGTTTTACGATCTTGATAATTCTCATGCTCTCCCCTACCATACCATGTTACTTGGTCATAGCTATTATCGATGATAAAGTTACTTCCAAATCTAGGTAAAATGGGTAAGTTGTCTTGAATACCCAATAATTGAGTGCTTACCAAAATCTCACCTTTATTGTTAATGGTATAGGTGATGTTCACCTGGCCATTAACTGCTGGTAAATCATAACTTGCCATTAACTTAAGGTCCTTTCTAATTTTAAAAGGATTCGCAGAAAGCTGTACCACATCTATAATCTTCTTACCCTCATTAGAATTTACCTCTAAGCTGATAATGTTTTGTATTTCTGTTGCTTGCTTCCATTTTTGTAAAAGCTCTGGCATATTATAGCCATAATCGTTATCTATTGGAGCACGCCAAAAATTTACACTTGGTCCTTTCTGTAATAAATTTCCGTGTCCATAATCAATAGACATCAACATACCGTCGGCACTATTAAAACCTATTTCAAAACCATCGCCCTTAACAACAACAATAGCATCAGCTTTGGTTACTTCAAGTCCGTCAATATTATCTTCAAATATCGTTGGTATGTAATCTGTTAACTGAAACTGCTCATAGGCCAATAAAAAATGCTCTGGTATAAGTGCACCTTCTTTTTTTGTGGTCATATAAACGTTCAAGTGATATTCTGAATTTGAATTAAGTAATTCAGGTAAATCTATCTGAATATCTTTGGTTTCATACGGCGCTATATCTACATCTGCTAAATTACCTTTTGACACCTCTACTCCGTTTTCTAATACGCTCCAAGAAAAAGCATATTCAGATAGATTCGTGAAGTCGTACATGTTCTTTATACTGATTTTGCCCGATTTCGGATTTTCAGATCTGAACTTTACATTTTGATATACTTTTTTCACCTCATATAAAGAAGGGTGTGCCGAACGATCAGGGTTAACCAATCCGTTTAAGCAGAAGTTATTATCATTCTGTAATTCAGCTCCTCCTAAATCGCCACCAAAGGCATAAAATTCCACTCCGTCTTCATTCGTTGTCTTCAAACCTTGATCTACCCAATCCCAAATGAAGCCACCTTGCAACACATCATACTTTTCAATAACATCCCAATAGTCTTGTAAATTACCTACACTATTACCCATTGCATGTGCATACTCACATTGAATCAAAGGTCTTTTAGGGTCATTTTCGGCATACTCGATTGTTTGTTTAATCGTCGCATACATTGGTGCTTGTATATCTGAATTTGAGAAGTTAGTCGCGCCTTCGTATTGTACTGGACGGGTATTATCATGTGCCTTTAACCAATCATACGTATCAAAAAGGTTTTGACCATTACCTGCTTCATTTCCTAAAGACCAAGTTACTATCGAGGTGTAATTTTTATCGCGCTCGAACATACGAATGGTTCTATCTAAATGCATCGCTTTCCACTCTGGCCTGTAAGCTGGGTGAATTTTAATTGCTTCTTCATCACCATCTAAACCTTGGTTGGTCGTACCCATACCATGAATTTCAATGTTTGCTTCATCAACTACATAAAAACCATATTTATCGGCCATTCTGTAGAAAAACTCATTCTTTGGGTAATGACTGCAGCGAATCGCATTGATATTGTTGCGCTTCATTACCTCCATATCTTTTAGCGTAACCTCTTCACTTATAACATGACCGGTAACTTCATCGTGATCATGTAGGTTTACTCCTTTAATCAAAACCGGTTGGCCATTCACCAAAAATTGATTGTTCTTAATTTCAATTTTTCTGAATCCGATTTTAGAACTTATCGCTTCTGTAACATTGCCTTTCTTATCCTTTAATGTGAAGAGTAGGGAATACAAATTTGGTTTTTCTGCATTCCAAGTTTTTACATCTTTAATTTCTTGAGCAAACTTCACTGATGTGTTACCAGTATTTAAATCTAAATTTTGATTTATAGAAAAAACTTCGGTAGCACCATCTAACAAGGTCACTTCTACTTGATATCCTTTTAATTTCTTACCGGTATTTGTCAATTTTAAATCTAAATTGAATTTACCCTTAGTATAAGTTTCGTCTAAATCTGCAACTACCGTGTAATCTTTTATGGTTGCCGTATTCGTTGCATATAAATAGACATCTCTATCGATACCGCTTAAACGCCAAAAATCTTGATCTTCTAAATAGCTAGCATCTGACCAGCGTAATACTTGTACCGCTAAAGAATTCTTCCCTTCTTTCAGGTATTTAGAAATATTGAATTCTGCAGGTGTTTTACTGCCTTCGCTATAGCCTACCTTTTGTCCGTTAATATATACGTACATGGCACCACTTACTCCGCCGAAATGAAGATATACGTCTTTACCATCCCAATTTTTTGGAGTTTCAAAATCACGCTTATAACTTCCAACGGAATTAATATCATGAGGAATAAATGGAGGATTCTTCGGATAAGGATATACAACATTCGTGTAAATAGGAATACCATAACCTTTCAATTCCCAGTTTGATGGTACTGCAATTTTATCCCAACCTGATGTATCAAAATCGGTATTAAAAAAGGTAGTCGGTCTTTCTGGCACACTAGGTACGTACTTAAAATCCCATTCACCATTTAACGATTGATAAAAAGAGGAGTTCTCCCAACTATCATTCTCCAGGGCCGTTTTCGAATTTTCATAACGGTATAAGGCTGCAGTTGGGTCTTCTCTATTAATTTGAAATATTTCAGGATTCTCCCACTCCGGGTTCTCCCATTTCGGTGCTTGGGCCTGAACTAACATTGCTGTAAACAATAAAAGACTTAGGATACTACTCTTAATTTCGTTTTTCATTTTCATTTAATTCTGTTTTGAATAGCACCATAAAATGCCATTTCATCCAGTTCAATGATGATATAGCAATTAGTATAGATTTTTAAATATGTATTGATAATTAGAGCAATATTAAATTCCGAATACAACTAATTATTCCATCATTGCAAAATACAATTAAACTGGCCAATGCAAAAAAAAGCGATAAAATATTCTAGGTAATTTATCTTTCTAACAACCCTTTTTCTATAAGAGGAATTTGAAAGCGTTCCGTTTCTGCTGTAGCATGCTCTTTTTTAAAGATGGCCGCTGCTCGTTCTAATATTTCAGGATGCTGTGCAGCAACATTTACTTGCTCGGTAGGATCATCTTTTAGATTATATAATTCTAACGTAGGTTCTTTGTCATCATTTAGGTGCTGACGTATAACCTTCCAATCACCCATTCTAATAGCTACTTGACCTCCATATTCAGGAAACTCCCAATACAGAAATTCGTGTTGAACCTGATTTTCTTCACCCAGTAAAGTGGGTAAAAAACTTATACCATCCGTTTGTTCTTTAAATGGTGTATCAACCATATCGGCAAATGTGGCCAGCATATCATAATGTGCCGAAGGTAGGTCGCTCGTAGTACCTGCCTTTATCTTATTTGGCCATGTAAAGAACGTGGGTACCCGAATTCCGCCTTCATACACGAAGCCTTTTCCTTTGCCATATTTTCCATCAAATGGTTTAGCACTATCAAAGAATTCGGGGTCGGCACCACCAGCGTAACTTGGGCCGTTATCCGATGTAAAAACAATCAGCGTATTATCATAAATACCTTCGTCTTTTAACTGCTTCACCAACTTACCTACATTCTCATCGAAATAGGAAACCATGGCAGCATAGGCCGCATGCGGATTCTGATGTGAAAAATATCCATTGCCTTCACCTGATAAATAAGGTTCTTCTGGTCCGAATTTTTTAATATAATAATCAACCCAACGTTGTGGCGCTTGCAACGCTACATGCGGAATCGGAGTTGCCCAATACAAGAAAAACGCATTGTCTTTATTCTCAGACACAAAACCAGTCAACTCTTTAAACATTAAATCTGGCGCATAGTCTGTTAATGTATAATCTTTATAGCTTTCTGGATTCTTAGGGTCTGCATCTTTTGTAAATGGTGTACTAGGTGCAATGGTATCATTGGCTAAATGAACCCTATTTCTGTTTTTGTATAAGTGTAGCGGATAATATGTATGTGCCTGTCGTTGGCAATTAAAGCCGTAGAAAAAATCAAAACCCATTTCATTGGGAATAGAATGTGTATGTGGTGCGCCTAAGCCCCATTTACCTACTAGTGCCGTTTTATAGCCGTCATCTTTAAGATAATTAGCGATGGTCTTCGTTCCTTTTGGTACTGGGCGTTGACCTTCTAAAGTAGAGTCTTTTGCCATGGCTTTATAGTTCCAAACATCACCACGGTCGTTCCATTCATCATTGCCACGTATAAAGGCTTTACCAGAATGTTTTCCTGTTAAAAACATATATCGGGCTGGTGCACATACGGGCGCACTAGAATAATGCTGGGTAAAAATCATTCCCTCTTTCCCTAGGGCATCTATATTAGGCGTTTCTATTTTCTCTTGACCGAAAACCCCAATTTCCGCATAACCCAAATCATCGGCTAAAATGTAAATGATATTTGGTTTTTGCACTTCGGGTTCAATTGCCTTCTTTTCTTCTTGACATGAAAAGAGGAGAATAGTTATTAGGTTTAAAAGAATCAGGTTTTTCATTTCAGACGGATTGGATGGTTATACTAAAGATACCTATTTTCCTAAAATCTCTTCAATCAAACCTTTAAACATCAGTAGACCAGTATCTATTAATTCATTGGGGAAATCATAATTAGCATGATGCAAAGACGGATGCTGTTCGCCAGCACCTAATCCGAAAATAGCACTTTTATAGTTTTGAGAAAACCATCCAAAATCTTCGCCAAACCGAAGTGGGGAATGTATCTTTATTAAGTCGAATCCTTTTTGCGCAGCCACCTTTTCTACTAATTCAGTACAGAATACATTGTTTTCGGAAGCTGGAAAAAACTCGAACCAATCGATGTTATAACTCAATTGATACTTTTTAGCCATAACATTAACTGCATCTTTAATCTTATCTTCTAACTCGCTCATTAGCTGTCCGCTCCATGTTCGAATTGTATAGTGCAGCTCTGCATTTTCAGGGGAAATACCGTAGGTTTTCTCACCAATGTTTATATAAATCGGTGTCAACAATGAAAAATCATCACTTTCAAAATTCGGATTAGCAAACGAGGAAAACACCTGAACCAACTCTGCCACTGCTAGTGACGGATTCACTCCATTTTCTGGTTCAGAAGCATGAGCTTTTTTTCCTTTCAATTGAATACACAGACTTTGTACCGTGGCCGTAAAATAGCCAGGTTTCACAACTATCGAATGTAATTTCTGACCTGGTAAATTATGAAGCGCAAAAACATAATCTGGCGCAAGGTTTGTAAACTTAGCATCTGCTAAAATCTTTGCTGCACCTTTTCCTGTTTCTTCAGCGGGTTGAAAAAGTAACACCACTTTTCCATTTTTGAATTCGGCCTCTTTTAACCAAATCGATAACCCAGCCACAATGGCCATGTGCCCGTCATGCCCGCATTTATGCGAAACGCCCTTATTTTTAGATTGATATGAAAATGTATTTTCTTCTACAATTGGCAAAGCGTCTAACTCACAACGAATGGCAACGGTTGGCCCATCAATACCAAACTCATAGATTACCGCTACCCCTGCCCCACCAATATTTTCAATGATGCTGGTTGGGTGATAATCCTTTACAAATTCAACAATACGTCTTGCAGTGGTATGCTCTTGACCAGAAAGTTCAGGGTGTTGATGTAACTCTTTTCTTAGATTAACCAAGGTTTCATTCATAGCACTAAATATACCATTTCTATAGACTAATCATTGTACTTATAAAACATCAAAAACTTTTGAATACGCCAAAAGGGCTAGAGTTTTGGCTTTGGCTGCAATGCCTTTTTATCATTTTGGTAAAGCTCAATTGCCTTTACATAATTCATAGCGCCTTTCATGGTCAAATCATGTACAAAGCCATCTAGTTTAGGATGATTTTTGCTTATCCAACGTACTAAAGAATCTCTTTCATTTACCCATTTTTCTCAATCAGTACCTATATATTCAAAATCTTCAATTTTTGAGATTTTTCTAGATTCAAATGAGATTTTGAACGTACACGTAAGCGGATTATTTTTTAAAAACTCATTCTTTATAGACTTTGAAGCTACCGTAGCATAAACCTGATTATTTTTCTCTTCTATTTCAAGTAGCTTATACGATGTTTTAAAAATGGAATCCCACTTAAAATGTTCATAAAAACTATCCTGATTAAATGGCATCACATAATTTCCTCCTATTATTGTAATACTATCGCTTAATACTGTTTTCATTTCATTGAAATCACCAGAATCAAAAGCATTGTAATAGGTAATGACTGCCTCTTTATACGTTAATTTCTGGTCGTTACAGCTTGATATGAAAAACAAAAGAAACAGTATGATATAGCTGTTTTTCATTGGAGGTTTTCCTTTTTAGAACTGTAGTATTTCAGATATTAATGTCTTATATTCTTGTACCTTCTTGTCAGTTCTCTTCTGAAATTCAATCCATAATAACACTCCGACTGCAAGTAAAATCACACCAGTGACAAACATTAAAAGACTGTTATTTATCCCTAAAATTATCGTAATAAGTAAGCCAAAAAACAACAACACATAAGTGAATATAATCAACGCCATTAAAAAGTGTAACATAAAAATAATTTCTACATTGGTCTCATTTTCAATAGCTGTTTTTGATAATTTTCCTTTTACAATAATGTAATTAAGGAATAGCATATACCATGCATAAAGAATCTTTTTACGCACTTTAAATGTTACTGAGTTATTCTTATCACTATCCATATTAAAAACAAATCCGTCGTAAGAACCAAGTGAGGATTCCAATTTATCACCAATAGCCTCAGGATTACTTTTTACTTTAAAATTCCATGCTCTCATAATATTCTGTATAAAAAACTTGGTGACGGTTCAGCAATGAGTAGTTGCTTGTGTTAGCTATTAACATTACAAGTATACCAAAAGCTGAGAATTACCACAGAATTCTCAGAAATGGGCGAGAACGAGCAATTACAGATAGTCATTGTTATGTATCGTTATTTTAACCAGTTCTGGTTTATTGCATACTTTGAAAACCATATTAAAAAAAAACCAGAAACCACAACCATTATGGGCATTGTGGCTGCTTGTCCAGGTCCGTAGACATCCATAGACTTTGTGAAAAATACATTATGAATCATTTGCGGAATTATAGCACATAACGAAATGATAAAGGCAATTTTAGACCACCTCTTTTTTAATAATAATCCTAAAGAGCCAAACAAGCCGAAAAATACGGCTATTGCAAAAACAATAGTTGTCCAAATAGGATAGTCTCCATAAAGTTCTTTTTCGTTATCAGGTAGTGCTGCTAAAGCTTCTTCTGATATAAAAGTATGTGCAAAAAAGGAAAGAACTCCCATGATATTCCATAGAAGAAAAAAGATAGCTACAACCCAAAACCATTTTGGTATTTTCATTTTTTCGTTTTCCATGATTATTTGTGTTTTAAAATTATCTCGTGTTTTGTTTGGATGCTAGACAACGGTCTCGTAAAAGCGGTCGTTTTAATGTCGCATATACATTGTTGAATGTTAGTTTATTCTTCTTGATAAATTATAGATCCCATGACATGACAACCTTTCCTCTCGTTCTCATTGATTCTATATATCCTATAGCTTCTGGGATTTTCGAATAAGGATATATTTTTTCAATATGTGGTTTTACCTTACCATCTTTTATAAGCTTTGATAATATATTTAGATCTTCACTATTTGCCTCAGCAGTAAACTGCGTAAGAGGAAATTTACTAAATTCTTTTTTTAGCAATACTGATATCATATGGGCCATGTTGGTAAACCCAACCATAACACCGCGTTTTCCCATCCGTTTATAATCAGCATGATTTAGGTTACCATTTGTATCAACAATCAAATCATATGCTACTTTGTGCAGGTGAATGTTCTTCTTATCGTAAGCGAAGGTCTTGTCAGCACCAATAGATTTAACAAAGTCGATGTTCCTACTGGAACAAACAGCTGTAACATGAGCCCCATAGGCCTTTGCTATCTGTACGGCAAAATGTCCAACTCCACCCGAAGAGCCGTTAATCAAGACTGATTCTCCTTCTTTTAGTTTTCCATGAACGATTAATGCTTGAAGTGCAGTTAACCCTGCGATTGGGACACATGCCATTTCGTTATAATCAGCTTCATCTGGCATTAAGTCACAAACAGTTTCAGGAGCACAAGTATATTCTGCAAAAGCTCCTCCATTTAGCATTTCTCCAAATACACGATCACCAACTTTAAACTTTGTAACTCCTTGTCCTGCTTCTTCAACAATACCAGCAAAGTCAGCTCCAAGAATTTGATACTTTGGCTTAAACAAACCAAAGGTAAGTCGAGCAAATAAAGGTTTGCCTCTTAGGATATGCCAGTCAGCAGGGTTTGCAGAATTTGCCTTAACATTAATCAGCAAATGGTTTTCTTTCACCGTTGGTTTTTCTACATCTTCTAAACCAAGAATTTCCGGACCTCCATATTTATGTTTTGTAAATGCTTTCATCATATTCTTAGTTTAACTTCTCTGTAAACCACACGCTTTCTCTTTTAATTAATTACAACGCTTTAGCTAACCGTAGTGCGGTTTTAGAGAAGCGATTCCCATTGCGCCACAACCCGAAGCTAAAGCTTATTGTTTAGTTTTATTTTTTCTTGTCAAAAGCTAAATCCATAAGATTTAGCGACATTATAAAAATACACAAACCCTGCGATTAAGCCCGAAACCCGTATTGTTTATAGGTTTTGTTGTGCTTTCGTTATTTTTTCAATTCTTTTTTAATTAGGGTTATGATAGTATCTATTTCCTTTTGCATCTTTTCCAATCTATCTATAGTTTCAAGTTGAGAAACACTTTTCCAACGATGTATGCCTTCATAAACTAAAATCAATTCTCTTAAATTTTCATCAATATTTAAAAATTCTTTCATTTCAGGTTGATTTTCCAGGCGCTTTGGCAGCGTAGTTGCACCCAATAAAGAACTTAATTTTTGTGTTATCCCCCGTTGCCCCGTATCCGTGACTTCAAAACGTTGTATTGTAAGGTTTTGTAGACGTCCTAGATTCATTAGCTTATTTCTTATAGACGAAGGAATTAAGCCAATGTCACCGCTGTTCTGAAGCGCCTCGATAGTATTGGTATTAAATATTGGAGGGGTTGATATTAAAGAGAGTTTAGAAATATCTCCATAGGCTTTAACAGGGGTTAAGTTTTCGTTGTTATATGAACTTATATAATCGTTATATTCTTTTTGGTGATTGCTGAATTCTTCAATGGTATTTTGGGCAGAGATAATGTCACTATTCAAATCGTCTAATAATTGTACGTAATAATCTTGCTTCTTTGCTTCTGATTTTCGGTCTTCATTCCAATTATTAATCTGTAGTGCTATTAAAATTCCAATAACTACAAGAACAATTTCACCAATTGCATATTTCAGGTACTTTCTAGTTTTTCCTTCTGAAAGTAAGTTTTGTCTAATTTTTCTAAAGAATTTTATCATTGGTTATTGGTTGGTCATAATGTTCGTAAAGGCACATAGTTTACACAAGTTAAAGATTAAGGTTTACACTAAATTAATTTCTAATCTTGTTGCTTGTTCTTTATTTCTTAGATACTTTTCATCAAAGAAACCTAAAAATACGTTTCTATAAAATACCCTCCAAATACCGTTTCCCATTTCTTGAATACCTACATATTTTCCCATTAATGAAGCAGTTACATATACCCAGTAATATGATTTCCATCTAATAGATCCATTCTGAGTTACTTTAAGAACTTTGTATTTGGCATCATAGTCAAAGTCAGGTATTCTTTCAAGGAACGGTCTTGTAGAAAAGTCATGCGTATCAGCAGGTGTCTTCATGTTCAAAGCTTCATGAGGTCTTATGTTATTATATTCCTTTACAAAGTGATTTAAACGTCTTTGTTGTGCTTTCAGGTCATAGGCTGAAGGTTTTGCACAAGCTGCTTTTAGATCTCGGTGCATGCGTTCATGTCTACCGTTTTGTTCTGGATGGGCAGGGTCTGAAAATACAGGAGTAATACCCAGTTCAATAAACCAATAGGAGAGTTGAGTAAAACGTTGAATGGTACGCACAGAACCAAAAGGACTACCATTGTCCGTATGTATTTGCTTAGGGATACCAAATGTTCTAAAAACCCTTGTAAATTCAGCCTTTGCAGACTTTAGGTTTTCATGATAGTGACCTTTAGCAGTGAATAGGAACCGGCTTTTAGAGTCCGCAATGGTGAGTGGATGACAGTATATTTTATTGCCCATTAAAAATTTTCCTTTATAATCTGCGCTCCAAACTTCATTGCATTGTTTTGGGTCGAAAATAGGGTATACCGGTTTTACTCTTCGCATCCGTTTTTGTGGACACACCAAACCATGGTTCTTTAAAATTTTATGGACAGTGACCACAGAGGGAACTTCTTGTTGCGAAAAATCTTTAAACAACAGTTCTCTTATTTTTTTGGCGCCCCAATGCTTGTATTTTTTCTTTAGGTTTAGAATGCCGTCAATGATATTTTGACCAGTTGCATTAGGGTGTTTTCCAGGAGCTTTGGACTGCTCTTTTAAGGCTTCAAAACCTTGTTCCTCGAATCTGCTTATTAACTTATAAGCCGTTGGTCTAGAGATTTCAAAGCTTTTGCATAATTCTGTAATGGTATATTTTCCTGTACGCCATTCACAGATGAATTCAATTTTTTGTTCCATAGTTGTTGTTTCTTTCCAAGGCATAATAATTTGATTTTAATCTCAAATTATAACCTTAAAAGTGTAAACTATGTCCCTTTAACTTTGTAAAGGATGTCCCTTTAACGTACCATATTGTTGCCAACGCTTAAGCTAAGCGTAGTGCGGTGGTAAGGAAACTTTTCGTTTCCGTCTGCGCACGAAGCTAAAGCTTATTGTTTTGCTTTTTCTTTTATTATCCAAAGCTAAATCCATAAGATTTAGCGACTTTATAAATATACACAGACCTTTCTATTTTGCCCTAAAGTCCGCATTACGTTTAGGTTCTGTTGAACTAATCCTCGTACCTCGGAAGCTTTTAGTTGGTTTATAAAAGTACGTTATCTTACTGTTTGATAAAAACCTTAAGTATATGTATTTAAAAAAAGTCAAGGACGATTTTAGAGACGGCCTT